>Ga0194130_10001598_pt1 | contig 35694 bp, 34 predicted proteins | sample TA2KigsurfametaG_FD_160084 | JGI IMG/M metagenome (GOLD analysis project Ga0194130, IMG submission 160084) | Freshwater microbial communities from Lake Tanganyika, Tanzania - TA2015050 Kigoma 12 surface | ecosystem: Environmental > Aquatic > Freshwater > Lake | place: Tanzania: Lake Tanganyika...
GTCTCAAACGCCGAATATGACAAGTTTTTTGGAACTGGATATTTAGTTCAGCCAACTCCATATGATGCATACGTCCAACTTAGTGATGGTCGATTATTTACTGACTTTTGTGCACGCTCAGTTGATTTAGGTAAAGCTATGACATCGCCGCTTTATTGGGCTGGCTCGCAAGCGACGGCTGCAAATAATGGCGTAAAGCCCAAGCTTTATACGCCCCAGAGTTATGAAGATGGCTCATCAATTACACATCTTGATGAAGCAACGTTTTCAGCTACCGGGACAAACTCCATTATGACTCCTGTGCTTGACACTGGAGAGGTCTTTAGAGCTCCAGGTAGTATTGCGTTAGCAATGATTGAAGATATGTTGTCAAAGCCTCCAGTAAATAAAGCACAGAGTCTTCCTGCAAAACCAATTGATGTTAGAGCTTTGGTTGGAGATAAGTACGCTTTACTAACTTTTGATTCGCCGAGCTGCCGACGTATTGACCGTGTAACTGGGTACACAATCACAGTAAATCCAGGAGGGCAGGAGCGAACATTTACTCAAAGTCCAGCCAAGATAACTGGGTTAAGTAATGGAAGGAGCTACTCGTTTACCATTAAAGCTAAGAACGATAATGGGGAATCTGATGCTGTTAACAGTAATGAGGTAACCCCTCGCTCCACAGCAAAGGTTAAAACTATTGATAAGAGAGCTGATGTTAAATACCTTGCATCTGGAGTATTTAAAAAGAGCCAAGTAATTGCCTACTCTGATTCCATTTCTGGGAATTTAAAACTTGCAACACTTGTTAGAAACTCTTGGAAGATATCAATTGTTGATGGAATTTCAACTTCGGGCGGGAGATCAGATAGGAATTTAGTTGGTCCAGTATCACTCTGTGTTTCAGGATCAAAGGCAAGTGAGAAGCTCCATATTTTCTATACCGATACTGAGAATAAAGATCTTCGTCATGCCTCATACGATGGCAAGAAGTGGCGCTATGAAACTGTGGATGGCGATGGCGAGAATATTCAGAATTATCAAGAGAGTACCAGGCGAAAAACTGCCAGTGATGTCAGCGTCTCCAATGCTTGCGCTGTTACCCCTGCTGGAGTTCAAGTTTTCTATCGCGATGAGTCTCAAGGAATAATTCTTGGCGCAGCTCTAACTAAAAGTGGCTGGATATATGAAATTGTTGATGGGGACCGGCAGAGCGAAGGTCGAACTACTGGCGATGTTGGATTCTCTCTAAGCACCGTAGCAAGCGGTAAGAGTGTTTATCTGATTTATGATTCAGTACTAACACTTTCCTCAAGTAACGTTGCTACTCAAGGTGAAGTAAGACTTGCTAAGCGCAACTCCATATTTCCTGAAGATTGGAGTTATAGCACTCTTGATGGTCCAGATCAAGGTGTTGCGGTGGCTGGCTATGATGTTTCGATAAGTAATTCTGGAAATAAAATTGCAGTGGCATGGCTTGCTGCTAGTGGTATCCGTCTACCTAACGCTGATGAAGTTCGCTTTCTTATAGTCGATGAGGATGACTCGCCTAGCCGGTTGTCTCCTGAAAAATATGGAACCCCTGGTTCTCCCCTCTTTATTGATAGCAAGGGATTAGTTTTTGGATGCCAAGAGCGCCTTTGTTCAGTTAGTTCATATAGCTCAATGCCTAAATTAAGTAATGGAGCTATCCTCAATAATGTTAAGGATAGCTCCATAGTCACAATTAATAAGGTCCGCTATGTAGTGACCTCAGTTTCCAAGAAACTAGTTTTGGTGAAGCTTTAAACCTACTTCTTGTTTCTGCGCTGGATACGAGTCTTCTTTAGAAGTTTTTTATGCTTCTTCTTAGCCATGCGCTTGCGGCGCTTCTTTACAACTGAGCCCATATCTTCTCCTCTATAGAACTGACTTACTGCGCATAGGCTATCCCTATTATTTAGTATTTTCTATCCACGCTCTCAGATGTTGCTTGATTTCCTTGCCTTTAGCCCATGATACGAGTCTTTCTACGCCATCCTCTAGAGGAGTAAATTTCTGTTTTCCTAAAATCGAAGTTAAGTAAGATTGATCAGCCATGGTAATTTCTGAATCTAAGGGATTAGGTTTCTCTTTATTTACAGTAATAATTGATTCTGTTTGCTTTTGTACTAGCTCTATCAAGTAATTCATGTCTAAAGGACGACTTCCTCCTATGTTGACAATGTCAGAGAATCCTTCACCTCTTGTTGTTAAGTCATCAAGTAAACGAATTGATGTTTCAACGACGTCATCTATAAATGTAAAATCTCGTTTTATTTTTCCATCTCCAAATAGGGAGAAGTTGCTTTCTCCTAAGCCCGCCGAGACTATTCTAAAATAAGCCATATCTGGTCTGCCCCAGGGGCCGTAAACTGTAAAAAACCTCAGTCCTCGAAATCTCATCTTGCTTTTTCTTGCTTGGATTTCAGCAAACATTTCATTGGCTAGTTTTGATACACCATAAATACTCTTAGGTCTTAGAGTAAGAGAAGATTCACTGTATGGCGTAGGAGTTGAATCTCCATAAACACTAGATGAGGATGCATAAAGAACTCCCTTAACCCCGTTATCCTCTGCGCAGCATAAAACGTTGTAGAAACCCTCAATATTTGATGAAATATAAATTTCGGATTGATTCAAACTCAGACGCACTCCCGCCTGGGCAGCAAGGTGAATTACATAGTCTGGCTTAAAAGATGAAAAAGCTTGCTCTAGCGACTTCCGATCCGAAATATCTATTGTTTCAAGTTTATTGGGATCTTGATGAAGCTCTGCTACCCGTAATCTCTTGTAATCAACCGAATAATAGTCTTCGAAATTATCTAGCGGAAAAACTGAGTTTCCTAGGTCAACTAAGGCCTTGACCATATGGCTTCCAATAAATCCTGCGGCGCCTGTAACTAAAATCTTCATTAAAGGCCCATCAATTCGGCTTGAACGCGGAACTCTGGAGAGATTGTTTTTAGTTCATCAAATGTGCCTACAGCTCTTACCTCTCCTGAATCCAAGAAGTAGATTCGGTCGGCATCAACAACAGTTGAGAGACGATGCGCAATGACAATTAGTGTTACATCACCCTTTAATTTTCGCAAAGACTCAGAAATCTCAGACTCTGTTAGACCATCTAGTGAACTTGTAGCTTCATCTAAAATCAATAATTTTGGCCTGGTGACTAAAGAACGAGCGATACCTAGTCTTTGTCTTTGTCCACCACTTAACCGTGTTCCTCGATCACCTACCTGAGTATCGAGGCCATCCGGCAATGACCTGATGAAGTCATCAAGTCGAGCTAAGGCAAGTACTTCCCAACATATCTCATCGGTTAGCAGAGAGGGAGGATAGCCAAGTCCTAAATTTTCTCTAAGAGTTCCATCAATAATTGGGCTATCTTGTGGAACATATGAGACAGCTCCCGGCCATTTTGAAAAAGCCTTTATAGGTGTCAGCCCTGAGATCAGGACCTTGCCGTTTTGGGGTTCAAGTGCGCCCAGAATTACATCTACCAAAGTTGTCTTCCCGGCTCCAGACCCTCCCGCTAAGGCAACAAACTCTCCCGGCTTAACCTCCAAATTTATCTTCTGAAGAACTTCTATATCTGAGACGTAATGAAAGGTGATATCAACTGCAGTTACATTGGAGACAAAATCTTTATGATCGCGAAGTAGTTCTTTAGAGCTATCAGCGACCTCATTTAAGGACCTCAATTCCTCCATAAGCGACACCGCTGGCTTAGCTTGCCCAAGGTTTGCTTTTATTTGAATCAAGCCCTGTTGCACCCTAAGAACCGCTGGCGTAATTCTTGTGCTAGCAGCAATGAAAATTGTCACAACGGCGATAGCCCTTGAGGCTGTCGTTGTATTAAATTGATAAAACGCAAGAAGTAAAGCACTTGCAACAAGTGTTAACTCCAATACATATTTACTTATATTCTGCATAAAAGTTACATTTGCAGTTCCATCTGCAAGTTGATATCGATTTTGAGCAATTTGGCCAGCGTAATAGCCCCTTCTATCTCGAACTAAAATTTCTCGATATGAATTAACGGCTTCAAAGATTCGTTGTGAGCCTACAACGTTGAGATAAGACTGCCTTTCACCAATTGCTTTGACTTTATGGTGCATTTGATTATGAAGTATCGTTGCTACGCTGGCAAAAATAACTGTTGCTCCAAAAGCTGTGGTTGCATCGACAAAAAATAGCCCTACTCCCAAAATCAACAGCAGCGAAATATCTGAAATCAAAGACATCCATACTCCAATGACTCCAACCATCACGTAATTTACTCCAACGGTCAAAGCATAAATTGATTCCTGAGCAGATCTACTGTTTATACGAGATACTGGTAGAGAAAAATACTTCTTCACGAGATCAGCTGAAATCATTGCTCCCCTTCTCGCCAAAAAGAAGAGAGACTTCTTTGTGAATATCAACGATAGGATTGTTTTAGAAATCAAGGTTAAAGCAGCTAAAGTTCCTAAGATTCCTACCTGTGTTTGAAGAGAGTAGGTTTCAATATTTAGAGATTGCAAGAGGCGACTTATCCGATTACCAGTCTGCCCAGAGCTGACTCCTGTAACTGAGAGTGACCCAATCGCTCCGATTAACATGACGCCTACCAAATCCATTAGTCCAAAAAATATTGTCACCGAAGTGACAAAGTAGACAAGCCTCCTATCTCTAGTAGATAAAAGCCTCATGGACATCCGTATTGAATTGTCTCCCAGAGAGCGGAGTAGATTCATAAAGTAATTTTTCAAGAGGACCCTGTCTAACGGCGTGGACGATAGTGAATACTACCAACTTTCACGTTAGTGCTCCTTGCCTGACATAGAGTAGGGCTGTGAGGCGCTTACTGATAATGAATTACGCCATGGACTCAAAGGATGCTGTTTTCCCACATCAAATTGGTATCGTTACTGAACTTTCATCCACTTGGGATCAAGTTTTTGTCATCACTTACACAACAAATCCAGATGAATTAAGTCCTGTTCCATCAAATGTTGTCATTATGAACCTTAACTGGCACAAAGGCTCGAAGTTCGTTGCAATTTTAAAACTGTTTTACTTTTTCCTTAAAGTGACTTTGACTAAAGATAAAGTTGTTCTTTTCTCATATATGACCGAAACATTAAGTGCATTAATTGCGCCCTTAGCAAAGCTTTTAAACATTCGACACATACTCTGGTACGCCCATGCGTCAAAACCACGACGACTGAGTTGGTGCCATCTATGGATTGATAAGCTCGTAACCTCAACTCAAGAGTCCTGTCCGATCCATAGCAAGAAGGTAATTCCTATTGGTCAGGCGGTTGATCAAACTGCCTTTTCATGCCCTGATAAAAGAGTGAGAAGTAATCCAAGCAAAATGCAAGTCGTGCATGTGGGACGAATAGATCCTTCTAAGAATATCGAAACAATCATCGAACTCTTCATTGAGAAATTCCCAAGTAAAAACTCCGTCTTAAATCTAATTGGCACTAATTCCGAAAAGTATGCTTACTACGCCTCATCGCTTAAATCTCGCTTTAAAAGTCAAGTGGATAGTGGCCAAGTAATTTTTCATGGTAAGAAAGACCAAGTATTCATAAATAACGCGCTCTGCCAGTCCGATATTTTTCTTCATGCTTTTTCGGGCTCCTTAGATAAAACTCTAATCGAGGCAATTCTCTCAAGAACATTCGTAATTAGCAGTAATCAAGCATTCATAAAGGAATTTGGTTGTCTGGGGAAAGTTTCTGAGTTTGATAATCTCTCGGCCTTTTTATTCCAAGAATTGAATATATACCAACAAAGCGATGCCTCTGAACTGCAGTCTATTGTAGACAAAAGATATCGACACGCTTTTAACTATCACTCTCGCCATCAGTGGTTGAGGAAACTGAATCAGGTGTTACTTGATGCTTAACACAACCGCTAGCGCAAATCCTAAAAAACGTTCTAGGTTTATATGAAGATTTTGCACGTAATTACTACTCTTGAAAAGGGTGGCGCTGAAAAACAACTAGTAATCCTCAGCCGAAATCAAGCTGCTCAAGACCATGAAATTTCAGTTCTGCCTTTAAAAGGAAATCTTGAACTAGATAAAGACTTTTCAAGTTTCAAAGCTCAGATTTTCGATTATATACGAAATAGAAACTTTTTTATTCAAATTTTATTATTTAGAAAGTTGGTTAAGCAAAAAAGGTTTGATGTGATTCATCTTCATTTGCCTAGGGCAGAAATGCTTGGCGTTTTAGCAAGTCTAGGATTAAAGATTTTTGCAGTTTCTTCTCGTCATAATACAGAACCATTCTTTCCGGGATCTCCACGCCTAGTTTCTACTCTACTTTCAAGAATTGTCCTTATTCGTCAAAGTTCAGTAATAGCGATATCTAATAGTGTAAGAACATTCTTGGTATCTCGCCAAGAAATTTCTAAAAGACAGCCAATATCAGTTATCTACTACGGCTATGATGAAACAATTATTATCTCCAAACAGCCTCGCGAACTAAGTGATGGAGAAAAGCTTGAGAAATTTGTGACGCTATCTCGTTTGGCGCCTCAAAAAGATCTAAAGACTATGATTCACGCCCTCGCTATATATAGAGAGAAGTTTGGTTTTGGTCAGCTTGAAGTTTATGGAGACGGTCCTCTCGATGAGGAGTTAAATACTTTCGCTCGGAGCCTAGGCGTTACGCAATATGTAGTTTTCTGCGGACGTACTAGCGATGTCCCCAAAGTAATGCAAAAGAATCAATGCTTTCTTTTGAGTAGTAAGTATGAAGGATTTGGCCTAGTACTTCTTGAAGCTATGCAACAGGGCTTGCCTATTATTTGTACTAAGATATCCACGACTGAGGAAGTCATGGGCTCTGGATATGGGCTCTTTTTTGAAACGGCAAACCCGCAAGATCTGGCTACAAAAATGGAGTTTCTCCAGCAGCCCAGGCTTTATCGGGATAGCTCAGAATATGGAATTCAGAGATTAAGTGAGTTTGATCCAAGAAAGAGTGCAACGAAGATTTTAAATGTATACGATGAATTCTTAGAGGGTGGCAGAGGCGAAAATCGTGCAGCAAAAGATAGGGGATAAGGGTGCACTACTTTATTACCGGGCACACTGGCTTTAAGGGTTCCTGGCTCATCCATCTACTACGTAGTAAGGGACACACGGTCTCTGGATATTCGGATCAAGCTCTTCCAAATAGTCTCTATGTTAGAGCTGAGTCAAAAGATTGCCTTGAGCTGGACTTTCGTGGCGATATTCGTAATCTCGAGGATTTAACTACTTCACTAAAGAAATGTAAACCTGATGTCTTGATTCACTTAGCAGCCCAATCCTTGGTTACTAAATCTTATTTAGACCCTTTAGAGACATTCTCAACAAATGTTGATGGGACAAGAAATGTTTTGTTAGCCGCAAGGCAGATCAAATCTCTTGCGGCCACCTTGATTGTTACAACTGACAAGGTTTATCGTAATTCAAAGAGCTCTGATGGCTATATTGAATCCGATCCATTAGGTGGGCACGATCCATATAGCAGTTCAAAAGCAATGGCAGATTTGATGACCCAATCTTTCATACATCTAAATCATCAATCTCCTATTGGCATAGCCAGAGCCGGCAACGTGATTGGGGGAGGAGATATCGGAGAGCAGCGATTAATACCTGACATTATTAGAGCTATAGAGGATAAAACGGTTCTTGAACTCCGATATCCTAGAGCAGTAAGGCCCTGGCAACATGTTCTTGATTGTCTAAATGGATACTTGGAAATGATAAGTACCCTTATTGCAAGCGGTAGGTCAAATGTTTGGAATGTTGGCCCTGATGCAAGAGACTTTAACGATGTTGAGACAGTAGTAAGACTCTTTTTAGAAAAGATTAATGAGACTCTTGATATCCGGTCTGTAGAGGCGCAATTTGTAGAAACTTCTGTATTGAAACTCAATTCAGATAAACTAAAAATGGAATCTGATTGGAAGAATAAGCTGACCTTTGAGGATTCCGTGGAGTGGACCGCTACGTGGCATAGCCTCGTAAAACATGAAAAGTTAAGTCCAGATCAAGTCTTGAATAAACAAATTACTGACTTTATAGCCCTTTAGTGAATTGCCTTAAAAAAGAGGTCTAACAACCTCTATGAATCTCTGACTAATCCTTTGTTGACTAATCTTTTTATTGTAAGTTAGCTGGATTTCTGTTTCAAGAGATTTTCTTATCTCGTCAACTTCTACTAACTTAGTTATTAATTCTGACAAACCCTGAGAAGAGCTGTAGAAGAGCACATCTCTACCTTCCGTAAATACTTCCTCCAAGGCTAAAGAATGAGAGGAAATCAGCGCTTTACCGAAGTACCCCGCTTCAAAAACTTTATGGGCAATCGTCCAGGAATTTCTAGGTAGATCACCGAGTTGGCCCAAGACGCAATTGGCACGACCGTAAAGTGCTTTCATATCATTGGCATTGAGCCAATTCTTGATCACTACAAGATTTCTTGTAGTCGGTTGTATTTTTGTATTTGGTGATGCTAAGCAGAAGAATACTGAGGGTAAATCTCTTGCCGCTTTAACGAGGTTCTCCAAGCCTGCTTCGGCATTATCCAGACCACGAAACAGCACAAAAGTTAAGGCGCTAGATTGGTTAATAATATTTCTTACTCCAATAGATACTCCTTCCCCACTTATACACTCTTGAGTAAATGCAATTTCGTTAAATCCCGTGTAGACAACCTCCAACTTTCTACTTCTGATACGGAAAGCTCTTCGACAGCGGCTTCTTTGACCCTCAGATTCAAGTAAGACCAGACTTGCTAGATGAAAACAGAGTAAATCAAGAAAATAAGACTTAAGTAGCCGGCCCTTTGAATTTGCTCGTATTCTTGTTGAGTCTATAGAGGGCCATCCTGCATCAAGAATAATCTTTTTCCTAGTTAAGATTCGTAGAAGTATCAATATAGCATTAGCTGGGGACATGACTAGATAAACACATTTATTCTTCCGGTTCTTCCAGACTAAACTACCAAGCATAAAGAGATTAGCTCTTAATGGTAAACGCAATGTTACAAATTCAGTGCTAATCTCGTTTGAATTGGACTTAAGGTAAGTTAAATGCACGCCAGATCTGGAATATCTCTGATCTAGGTAACTCAAGTAAATGACTTTCGGTATTGATCTTTTAGCAACATTTGCTCTGTCGCTTTCCATGACCATATTGCCAATATACTATTCCAGTGACTATGTCCCTAATGCCTGCAGTGCGAATACACTGTTGGGGAGGATTTGGGTCGCAGTTATTCGCTATTTTGCAGTATTGGAATCTCCAAAGACGATTTCCTGGTAGAAAGATAATATTAATCTTTCATTCATCAGGCGTAACACGACGAGACATAGAAGTTGAGTCTCTGCTACAAAACATTTCGTTTAAAGTCGTGAATGATTTTGGGGGACAAAAGGGACATACGGCAAAGCAAGTGAAATCTTCCAGCAAGACCGAAAACATAAAAACTAAATTGTATATCTTGTCTAAGTCGTTTATGAAGACCGCGGGCTTACTAACAGACCTCGAAACTATAAAGGAGTACAATTCTATTAAACCCTGGCTTATCTCAGTACGAGGGCACTATACAAAGTACCCTTTTAGTCCCACTGATTTACTCAAACTTTATGAAGTAATCTCATCTGTTGATAGCGAAGATTTCAGCGGGGAATCACTGGTCGGCATTCTTACGATTCAGTATAGGCTCGGTGACTTGCTTATGCTTCCTGAAAAAGGTTATGTAAACCCAAAACGAATATTGGATATTGCCAATTCCATACAAGAAAAATCTCATATTAACGCAACTATTGTGTTCACTGACTCGCCTGCTGAAGCTACACAATTACTTGATGCTGCTAATCGAACCTGGAAAGTTGCTAATCTCTCTCCAATATCAACAATAAAGATTTGTATCAATTCATCTGAATTTATCGGAACAAACTCCAAAATCTCTTTTTGGATAGCTGTCTTTCGAGCTTTGCTGAGTAGAGAAAGTCACATCACCGAAGTATTTCAAGAGAAACTCCAATTTCTAACAAATCAATTGCAGGCGCCGAAATTTAATTTTTATCCAGGCGAGACTAAAATATGAAATCACTAATTTCACGAAAAGCTTCTATTTTGACTTTTTTCTCTCTGTCAAAAGACATGAGACTAGCCAAGAAAGTTATTCGAAGTTTCCAATTACGTTCTGTAAAAAAGTCAAAAAAATACGTTCTTGTTGAGGCTTTTCAAACACCTTCAAATAGACTTGGCCTCTCTATTTTTGCACCAACTGCTTCTAAGTTTTATGAAGCCAAACTTGTAGCTTTTTATATGATGCCCATCACGCCATTAAAGTTTGTTAAGGAACAAATACGCTTCCTTTTCTCTGTAGAAAGAAGTTTTGGGTCTTCACAGTTTGTATTCTTTGGTTCTAGAAGGTCTAGAGAATATGAAGAAAAGGCCAGAAATCTGCTTAATTCTGTAAGCAATTTAAGGGAACTAGAAGTGCTTAAATATAGAGAGGTTGTGATTGGTGACCTAATCTACGATGTTTACTTGCGTAGATTCAAAAAGCCTACAGTTGATCTAGCTGACTTTGGCTTAATCGAAATCACTTCCCAGTTTTTGCAGCACTTTGACCAACTCCATGATCGGTTTCTCAACGATGAAGTTGCTGGCGTATGTGTCAGCCATACTGTCTATTTACTTGGACTCCCTTCTAGAATAGCCGCGTTCTTCGGAGTCCCCGCATTTCAGGTAACAGGAGAATCAATCTATCGCATTACTTTTGAGAATACCCATGCCTATACTGCTTTCAAGCAGTATCCTGAATTATTCAGAAGTCTCCCAAAAGCGGTTCAGATTAAAGGGAAAGAGCTTGCAAAAAAGCGCCTCGACATGAGGTTTTCTGGCGCTATTGGCGTTGACATGCCCTACTCGACTAAGTCAGCATATGGTTCCCTCATTTATGAACGCAGGGTATTAAACGATAACGATAAAAAGCATATTTTGATTGCGATTCATGACTTCTTTGACTCTCCACACTCTTATGGAAACAATTTTTATCCTGACTTCTACGAATGGCTTCAGGCATTATCAAAAATTGCGGACCGTACGAACTATAATTGGTACATCAAAACTCACCCTGACGCGCGCGGTAATGGGTCCGAAGTAATTGAGCAATTTATTCAAAGTAATTCCCGCTTTAAGTTTTTACCTTCGAGCGTCAGTCATCATCAATTAATAAGTGAAGGTATTTCCTTAGCCTTGACAGTTTTTGGCTCTATTGGTGTGGAATATCCGTATTTAGGTATTCCAGTAATAAACGCCAGCGTAAATAACCCCCATATCAGGTATAATTTTTGTGCGTCGCCTAAGACAGTTGAGGAATATGAACATTTATTGTTGAATTTACAAAATATTCGAATAGAAAAGCCGAATACCTCGATATTGGAATTTTATTTTATGCATCATTTATTTACCTTAAAATCTTGGACAATCAAGGATTATGAAAAATACTGTACCTCGGTTGGGGGTCCCACACAAGCTTACAATTGGCAGATTTTTCATTACTTTGCCCAAGGAGTCAATGTGTACAGCATAAGCGAACTTTGTGCTAATGTTGAACGATTCTTAAACACAGATGATCAGTCACTTAATCAGTTTCATTTGAGTAGGTAAATTTCAAGTGTATAGCTAACTAGTCTTTATTCGAAATCTCATAAAAAATATTCTACTTTTTACATTTGAACATCGTACTCGCGATTAGGATCAGACTCCCAGCCTGAGTATAGCCTAGATATTATGCTTCCTGCTTTTCAAAAGTGTTATGGATTGTAAAGTCAAATATTCAGATTTCAACTCAAGACTTATGGAAAAGCTGATTCACCTGTCACTGACCCAGTTAATTGCCTTCTTAGAATTCAAATAGTCAGCACAACGAGTTCTGTTCTATGTTTTGCATAAAACCACGTGTCGACTCGAGAGCCTTCGAAAATCTCCTCTTTTTTAAATATCGCTTCCTTCTTAAAGCCACAAGATTCAAGGATTTTTACCATGGGCGTGTTGACACTTAGGCAACCAGATCGCAACTTTTCAACATCAACATTCCTAAATGCATAATTACAAACTTCTCCAAATAAACTCTTACCATACCCTTTTCCTTTTAAATCTCTTGCGATTATAAGTCCTATTTCAGAGGTTTTGTGTGGAAATCGGTGGAGAATCGTTGCAGTACCCACTAATCGATTGTCATCAAATCCTAGTAAATATTCATGACCCTCTTCTTGAATACTTTCCAAAAAATCCCTTTGTGATTGAAGTGTATGATGAAGAAACCTTTGACTTGAAAATCGAACGTGACTCTTATCATTTAACCATTCAACAACTTCTTTGAGATAAATTGAATTGACATCACACTTAGAGAGGGTAATCATTAAATTCCAATACCTTCATGTTTTGTGTATTTTTGGCAATTTCTGAAACACTAGTTTAAGAAAAATTCCTTTTAGCATGCCCGAAAACCTTAGTATTCCTGCCACCATAAAAAAGAAAACATATTTTGGGTTTCCTGTTTTAATTGAAATTAGAGATTTCTTTATTCCATAATTTCCAAGTTGATGATAAAGAATACTAAATGTTCGTCGAGGGTGCTTCATTACAAACTCGGCATCTCCGGATCCGTACCAGAGCCACTTTTTGTAAAACTCCTTAAATGTTGCTCGGTGTACTTGTTTTATGACAGCAGACCCAACGCCCATAGAATAACCTGCAAGCTCTAATCGGTAACAAAGATCGGTATCGTCGGACGGACCCCTGACTGATTTATCAAATTGCACATTTATTAATACATTGCGTTTATAAACACAGGGTGTGCCAATCATTTTTCTTGGCCCAACTTCATTATGTGATATTTTAAAATTAAACTCCATAGCAGAATCCCAGTATGAAGTATTGAACTCACTCTCTATTTGGGCTTCAACTCCATCCCAACCATAAAGCCTCATCTCTGTGATTAACTTTTCAAAACATCCATTTGTGGGACGGTGATCCGCATCGAGTAGCGCAATCAAACTTGAATTAGATTGTTCCACACATACTTGTCTTTGACTTGCAAGTCCAGATCTTGGTACAACAATTACGCGAGCGCCTTGAGATCTTGCTATACTAGCCGTATCGTCCGTAGAGGTAGCGTCGACAACTAAAATGTTTGTTACCCCTGCACTTTTTATTCTTGATATGCATTCTCCTATGTTTTGCTCTTCATTTAGTGTGCATATTGTAACGGTCAAATCCCTGAGATCTACTTCTGAATTATTCAATTCAATACTCTTTCTGAATTACTCTCTAGCCAATCCCATACATTAAAAAGTCCCTGTACAAGATTTGTCGTCGGAGACCAGCCAATTATCTTCTTTAGAGCAGAATTGTCAGACAGAAAAATCTTCTGATCCCCTAGCCTCTCTTTACCGAATTCCCATGCCAAGTTTGGAGAAACATTTGACCTTAACCATTCAAGTAACTCAAGAACAGAGATTGAGTTATCAACTCCGCCGCCAACATTAAAAACACGAGCTCCAAGATTCTCAATTTGCCCAATCCTAAGATATAAGTCGCATAAGTCATCAACATACAGGGCGTCACGCACCTGCTTGCCGTCACCATAAACTGTAACTTTTTGACCCTTAAGTGCAGAAATCATAAACCAGGCAATCCATCCTTGATCTTCTATCCCAAATTGTCTCTTTCCATATATACAGCTTTGTCGCAAAACAATGGTATCTAACCCAAAACTTCTGTTGTAATCAATAAAATACTTATCGGCGGCACCCTTAGAACACCCATATGGACTCTGTGGATCAAATATTTGCTCTTCGGTAACACCCTGGTTTTTCCCGTTAGAGTAAGAATACCTACTTTTTCCTTCAACAATCTCTAGTTTCTCTAGATTTCCGTATACTTTATTCGTTGAGGAGAAAATTACCCGAGATGGCCGGGAGAATCGTAAGCTTTCAAGCAAATTCATACTCCCAAGTGTGTTAATCTCAAAATCCTCAATTGGATTTTCTAAAGATGTTGTAACTGCAACTTGTGCAGCTAAATGCAGAACTAAAGTCGGTTTGAATGCCTTTATAGCACTATCCAATTTTTTTGCGTTACGAATATCTAGTTCTAAAACTTCAATGTTTTTGTGTTTTGCCAATTCAACTGCATTAATTTTTGATGTGGATCGAGAAAAATTATCAAGTACCAGGACGCTGTACCCCTCCGATTCGAAAGCTAGACTTGCATTTGTTCCTATGAACCCACAACCGCCTGTTACCAAAACCCTTCGTTTCAACTAGTTCCCCCTAAGCGTCCTAAGTTAAGACTATACTGAAGGATGTCTATAGTCACGGATATTCGTGGACAACTTTTGGTCATAAGGGGGATGTGCACTTGAAACCAAGTCTTTTGATCACTGGTGGAACTGGATCTTTTGGTTCAAGATTCGTCCGATATTGTTTGTGCTCAGATAAATATTCGAAAATCGTTGTTTTTTCTCGCGATGAGTTAAAACAATCTGAATTGCGACAGTCGTTGGGAGAAGACGAAAGACTTCGTTGGTTTATCGGTGATATCCGTGAAGAAAATCGACTAAGACGAGCTTTTCAAGGCATCGATCTCGTTGTACACGCTGCTGCATTGAAACAAGTAGATACCGCTGAATATAACCCTTTTGAATTTGTCAAGACAAATGTTTTCGGTAGCCAGAATGTAATAGATGCGGCGATTGATGCTAGAGTCTCAAAAGTTATAGCTCTGTCTACCGATAAGGCTTCATCTCCGATTAACTTGTATGGAGCAACTAAACTGACGGCGGATAAACTTTTTATTTCTGGAAATCACTATGGTAGACCCCAAGGTACAACCTTTAGCGTCGTTAGATATGGGAATGTTGTGAATAGCCGTGGGTCTGTTGTGCCTCTATTACAGAGTCAACGTGCCCAAGGGAAACCTTTTACAATCACTGATGACCGCATGACAAGATTCTGGTTAAGCCTAGATTTCGCCGTTGAGTTTGTGGAGCAGTCACTCGAAAGAATGATAGGTGGTGAATTATTCGTACCTAAAATCCCTTCAATGAAAATCGTAGATTTAATCGCATCAATTGATCCTCAATGGCCAGTAGAGACCATTGGAATCCGGCCTGGTGAAAAACTTCACGAAGAAATGATTTCTCTTGACGAAAGTCGGCGAGCTTTTGAGTTTAAGAATTATTTTGTAGTTATACCCTCAACATATGAGGGCTCCGGTGAATATGCAGGCGGAAAAATTGTTCCTGATGGTTTTAGGTACTCGTCAGATAATAACTCAGAATGGTTAACTTCAGAGAAAATCAAGCAGTTAATTGGTCAAAATCAATTGTTATGACATCCAAAACTATAGTTTTGGGGGCTAGTGGATTTCTAGGATCTTACTTCATTCGGCACGAAAACCCGGAGATTTATCAATTCAGAACGAAGCCTGAATCAGGCGTTCCACAATGCTTGATTTTCGATCCGTGGGACACTGATGAACTAGAGAAAGTAATTGTAGATTATGAATTAGAATCTCTTGTCAATTGTATTGCACTAGCAAATATTGAAGACTGCCAGAGCAATGAGACTGAGGCTTTTGAGATTAATTCAGAGCTTCCCAGAAGGCTGGCAGAACTTTGCAAAAAAAGGTCAGTCCATTTAGTCCACGTGAGTACTGATGCAGTTCTTCAAGATGCCATGGGACTGCTGGATGAAAGCTCTCCGACTAACCCAAAATCAGTATACGGAAAATCAAAGCTTCTAGGTGAAGAGCAAGTTCTTAAAACATCACCTTTATTCACTGTAGCTAGGGTAAATTTCTTTGGGGTGAGCCCTAGGAGAGATTCTCTTTTTGACTTCTTTTACAATTCTCTTAAACAAGAGAGTGTGGTTTCGGGTTTTAGCGACGTCTACTTTTCGCCTCTATATGTTAAGGACACGATATCTGCGCTGAGATATCTTGCTTCAAACAAGAACGTTGGCATTATCCACCTCGCCAGTTCAACTCCAATAAGTAAGTATGAATTTGGCCTAAAGGTTGCAGCACTTTTGGGGCTTTCCACAGAATTGATTGCAGAAACTCAAGCTCAAGACTTACCTTTAGGACAACTTCGATCATTAAACTTAAGCATCAATAATCAAAAAATGTTGAAGATTTATCAACCTAAGTTTTCCATCGAAGAAGGTATACTTCAATCTATTGAGCAAAGAGAGCGTGAAGACCTTGACTAACCAAGTCATTCAAACACCCACATGCGTAATCAGTAAGAATTCACCGACCTACTTTATTGCCGATATTGCAGCAAATCATGATGGTTCGCTTGACCGTGCAATCAATCTGATTCGTCTTGCCGCTGAATCTGGAGCAAATGCAGCAAAATTCCAAAACTTTAAAGCAGAAACCATCGTATCAAACCGGGGATTCGCGGAATTGGGAGGAAAGCTTGCCCACCAATCAAAATGGGAGAAAGATGTCGTCCAAGTTTACAGAGAAGCTTCAATCCCTCTGGATTGGACTGACTCTTTGATTAAGGCATGCAAAGAAAATAATATTGATTATTTTACCGCTCCTTACGATTTGGAATACATTGATTACTTTGCAAAAAAGATGTCGATAACAAAGATTGGTTCTGGCGATATAACTTGGCTGGATTCTCTGCGAGCTATTTCAAAGTCGAAGACATATGTATTTCTCGCAACTGGCGCATCAAGTATGGATGATGTCAAAGGAGCTCTCGAAGTTCTTCAATCAGCTCTCAAGCCGATTGTGCTTATGCAATGTAACACTAATTACACTGGTGACCCAAAGAATGTCGAGCACTTAAATCTGAAAGTCTTAGAGACGTATTCGCGCGAATTTCCAGATGTCATTACCGGATTGTCAGATCACACACCCGGTCATTTGTCAGTTTTGGCTGCAGTTACATTAGGTGCCAGGGTGGTCGAAAAACACTTCACTGACGATATAAGTAGAGAAGGTCCTGACCATGGTTTTTCCTTAGATCCAAAAACTTGGTCAGCAATGGTGAAGGAAACGCGTCTCCTGGAGAGAGCGTTGGGTGATGGTGTCAAACGAATTGAAGCTAACGAAGTGGATTCTGCAATTGTTCAACGTCGCGCCCTTAGATACAGACGAGATTTAAAGAAGGGAAACAAAATCGGGCGGGAGGATCTCATCGCTCTTCGCCCATGCCCGGCCAATGGTCTAACACCATTTGAAATTGATTCGCTCATTGGTAGAAGTCTTAAGCGTGATGTCTCCCAAGATGAACTTACTCAACTAGATGACTTCGATTAAGAAACTCCTTTATTTAGGTGAAAGCCATGGAGTTCATGACGCCAGGTTTCTAGCTGCGCTAAACCTTAAATTCAACGTTACTTCATGCTTTTACAACGATGCCTCATTAGATCCCGCTTCACTACAGGCTAGCTATGACTTAGTGATAGTCAGCCCCATGTCAAAGCAATTATTGGAGTTAAGCGCCGGTATTGACGCAATAAAGATTGGAATTTGCTGGGCCTTGGAAGTCAACGAGGTCTCTTATGTTCAATCTGAGATTGAACAAATCAATAAGATTTTAAGTGATTTCTCCATGATTATTTTTGATGCCGACTATGTTTCGCATTTACTTAAAGACCAATTCTCGTTTTTAGGGAGAATGCACAAACTCTACTTTGGATGCAATATCGAACAATTCACACAGATTGCAGAGAGTCGTGATTATTCTGGCTCAAAACATATATGTGTGACAAGAAGCTGGACGCCGCTCTATCGCAATGAACTAATCTTGGATGGGCTTGCGGGGATGAACAATTCTCAAGATTTTCGAATAACTTTTGCAGCCCTTCCGCCCACAAATCGTTCTCAAATAGAACTAAATATAAAGCAGAATGGAATTAATGTTAATTTCACCGGGGCTTTAGAATCGAAAGATATCGCACTTCTTTATTCTGACAACGACATTTATATATCGGCAGCAAGGAGTGATGGGATCTCAGTTTCTCTACTTGAGGCAATGGCTGCTGGAATGATTTGTATTGTTACTAACTTTCCTTCAAATCTAGAGATAATCCAATCTGGTGTCAACGGATTTACTTTTATCAATGGATATTCAATCTCTCTCTGAAGTAATCCATAGGGTAGTTTCCCTTTCTGCAATGGAACGAAGGGAAATTGGTCGAGCAGCTCGGAAATTTGTCGTGGAAAGAGCTAATTGGAATATCAATAAAGTGCTTATGCTGGATGAGATTTTGGATTTAGTTGATGTTGTCTGAGAGGCTTGTTTTAGGCACCGCTCAAGCTAAACCTGGGTATGGAGTCACCACTCAAAGTATTCAGCAAGAGAATGAATTTTTTTCAATGTTAAAAGTAGCTAAACAGCTTGATATACAATGGATAGATACAGCCCAGAATTACGGTTCGGCTGAATCTTGGATTGGTAAAATTAGTGAATTCCAATTCCAGATTGCTACAAAAATATCTATAAAAGGGCGTGACACTTCTAACCTAAAGAAAGACATTGAGCAAAGTGCTATTGAGCTTGGTAGAAATCAACTTCGTGTAGTTTTTGCTCATGATTGGGAGGATTCTCTTTCGGATGATAGAGAAAGCTTTCTATCACTGCAGAGTGATTATTCACATCTTAAGTTTGGCGTTTCTTTATATGAGACTTCATCTCTCAAGGATTTGTTAAGCCTTGAATCCGCACTACCAATTGTTCAGGTTCCCTTTAGCGTCTTAAATCAGTCATTTCTTCCTTTTCTTGAAAACTGTAAAGATCGCGGGATAGAAGTCTGGGCTAGGAGTATCTTTCTACAGGGCGCAATTGACTATCACTCGAGTAAAAATCCTTTTAGGGATGATCCAGATATCATTAAATTGGCAGATTTTTGCAAGAGGTATTTTGTCACTCCCTTTCAAGTTGCAGCTTCATTTGTTCTTTCATCTTCAGTAGACAAAATTGTTGTCGGTTTCGAAAATGCAAGCCAACTGGAAGAGATTGTTAAAGTTTTCAATTCTCCAGAAAAATTGACTAACTTCGACGAGTTAGTAAGCACTAATCCAGACTTGATTGATCCAAGGCGCTGGAAATGACTTCGGCAAAAGTTTATGCGTTAATCCAAGCAAGGATGAGCTCGAACCGTTTCCCTGGGAAAGTAATTCAAGAACTTGAATCAAAGCCTCTGATTTTTCATCAAATAGAAAGGGTTTTAAAGTCGCGTTCAATAGATGATGTTTATGTACTAACATCTACCGATAGTTCAGATAATATCCTCTCTAAGATTCTTTTAGATGCCGGAATTAAAGTTTTTCGAGGCAATCTACTAAATGTTAATGCGAGATTCTTGGAATTTTTAACTAATAACCCTGATTGCGAAATATTTATAAGATTGACTGCGGACTGCCCCCTTTCTTGCTCAGATATCATTGATAGCTCAGTCACAATTCTTAAAGAGAATAATTTAGATTATGTATCGAATACTCTATTCCCTACTTTTCCTGATGGTATGGATGTCGAAGTTGTCAGAAGAGATTCTTTTCTGATATCCAAGAAGTCTCAATTGACCAAATACCAAGAGGAGCATGTAACCCCCTTTATTTACCAGAATCCCCAGATATTCAAATTAGGCAATATGGTTAATGTTGCAAACTTATCTAAGGTTCGATGCACTGTTGATACTAAGAACGATTTTTTGGCCATTGAGAAGTTATTAAAGTTAAATCCAGGGTTATCTGCGGACTCCAAATTTTCAACGCTGGAATCAGCCATTTGCTCCCCGAGCAACCCTTTGCAAGTTACAGAACCTAGGGAGGCTATAACTCAGGGGCCATGGATGGACTATTCTTTTGTTCGTGAATCCTAAATCTCGCTTCCTCGAGTCTGAGAGGCTCTTGAGGTTGGCAGAGGCTGTTATCCCCTTGGGATCTCAAACCTTTAGTAAATCGAGAACTCAATATCCGGTTGGTGTTTCACCTTTTTTTGCCGGTAAGGGCTCTGGCTCTTATCTCTGGGATGTAGATGGAAACAAATATGTTGATCTAGTTGCATCACTTGCTGCAGTAACACTTGGTTATGGAGATTCTGAAATAAATAAGGCCGTTAAGAGACAACTAAAAAAGGGAGTGTCTCTTTCGTTGTCAAGCAAGCTTGAAACAGTAGTGGCAGAGAAGATAATTGATTTAGTTCCGAGCGCGGAAATGGTTAGATTTGCAAAGAATGGAAGTGATGCCACTTCGGCCGCAGTGAGAATTGCTCGATATTTTACGGGAAGAGATCACATCATCTCTATCGGATACCACGGCTGGCACGATTGGTATATCGGATCAACAACAAGATTTATGGGGGTACCGAGTGCTGTTCAAGCGCTCACATTATCTGCCAGGTATAACGACCTTTCGCATGTTGAAAATCTATTTGAGGAAGCCAAAGGTGATGTTGCTGCTGTAATTCTTGAACCAATGAATTCCGTAGATCCCGCCCCTGGTTATCTAGAGTCCTTGAGAAACTTCTGCTCCTCTAACAATATTTTGCTGATTTTTGATGAAGTAATCACTGGATTTCGATTTGCTAGAGGAGGGGCACAGGAGTTGTTTGGGGTCACCCCTGATTTAAGCTGCTTCGGCAAGGGTATTGCTAATGGTTTTCCAATCTCTGTAATAGCCGGGAGAAGGCAGATTATGGAGGGATTTAAGGAGGTATTTTTCTCTGGCACATTCGGTGGCGAACTTCTAAGTTTGACCGCGGCAAATGTGGTTCTAGATAAGGTTAGAGAAAACAGGGTCATCCCAGAGCTATATAGGCTCGGACAAGCAATCCAACAAGGTTTACTAGGTGAAATCTCCCGTAATAAGTATGAATTTGTAAATATCTCAGGTAATCCCACATGGACTTTTTTGAACTGGACCTTGAGTAGTGATGCTCTGCAAAATAAAGTCAAGACATACTTTCTCCAAGAGATGTTTAAGCGAGGTATTTTAGTTCTGAGCACCAACAACATCACAACAACGCTTAGTCAAAAAGATATCAGCAAAATCCTCACAACCTATGCTGAAGTTTTTGAAGCAATTTCCCAGGCATTAGAAAGAGATAGCTTGGACGCGCTCCTAGGATGTCAACCAATAGTTCCTCTATTCAAAGTCAGGTAAAGTGCCGATATAATTTAAACCCGTAGTGGGTATTTTTGATTCTTTGGGACCACTGAGCAAAGAAAATGTTGGAATGCCACAAGAAGCTGCTAAAACTAAAGCCATACTGCTAACTCCAACCACGCAATTAGCCCGACTTAAATCTATGGCAAGGTCAATAGAAGAGTCACTTTGTAAAATGTCACTGTAGATCTCTCTGTATTCATCTAATTTAGCTAAATTTTCACTTGGGTGTAATCGAATTCTCAGGACAAGGCTTGGTTCAAAGAGCCGCTGCTTGGCATGCAAAAACTCCTTAAAGTATTTAAGGTCTTTGCTCGAGCCATTATTGTCCTCTTCTTTGTGTTCACTAAATCCCTCAGAAATGTATAAGATTTCTGACTTGTAGCTGCTCCCTTTCTGCAGAGTAAGTTCCTTATAATGATTGTAGAATTCTTCAAGATACGGATTGTTTATTTCTTCTATCTTGCATTCAGGAAACGTTTCCTTTGCGATTTGATAGGCATGCCTATCAACAGTAATTAAGTTGTTTGGTAAAACTAATTTGCCATTCAGAACAAAACGTTCTCTATAGTTTATCCAGTGATCTAATATTGCAGTCGTTTCCTTATTTAATATTCTAGCTTGTGCAAAAATAGATCTTTCAAGGTCAGATTTGCCGCTTGTCCCACATATAAAGCTGTTACATTCTGAGACAAATCGTCCGAAATTATCTTCACTTTCGATTGAGAGAGTCTTTTCGAAGATAGCTTTTGCTGGCCCTTGCAACAAGTAGCGGTAGTTATCTGGTTTACGCCTACAGTAACTGGAAAGAATATTTGCTCCACCCGCATCATGAGCAACTATTCCTATGTACTTTTCCATCCATATACTTTCCAAATATGGTGAAAAATCTTGATTATGTCCTCTACATCTTCATCATCTAATTTGTAGGCGCACAGGGGCAAAAGAAATAGGGAGATGTCATTAAATTCTTCAGCGATTGGACAAGATCCTTTTGAGTAATTTGATATATTAAAGGATGGATTTAGACTCCAGGGGATTCCACTTTTCCCATAAGCGTCTCGTTTTTGGTAGATGGGGAGCAAGTGTAGATTTTCATATCCTCGTTCAACACCAAAGAGCCCGGCTTCCTCCAGTGAACTACAAATCACTTCTCGATCCACTCCTAATTCTTCAATATTTAGCCGTAGGGGATACATGTAGTAGACGTGTGTATTGGTCTCTTCGGTAAATGGAGTAATAAGTCCCTTTAGATCCTTTAGGCCATCATTAAGTTTTTGCGCAATTTGCTCACGTCTCTTGGTGAGAATTTCCAGCTTAAGTAACTGCTCACGAGCTATTGCTGCTTCTATCTCACCTAAGCGGAAATTAAAACCAATTATGTTTACCGTACTTTCTGGCAATTCTGAATTAGGCATGTCGCGAAGAACTACCTCACCATGGTTTCTAATTAGCTTCATTCTTAAAGCTAGTTGGTCATCATTTGTGAAGATCACTCCTCCCTCACCGCAGTGGATATGCTTGTGATAGTTAAGGCTAATACCGCCAATATGAGAAGATGTGCCGACAAGTTTTTCTTCTCTAAAAGCATTTGGGCTCTGGGCGCTATCTGAAATTAGCTTTAGGTTAAATTCTTGACAGAGCTTAAGAAGCGCTTCCGTGTCGGAACTTTGTCCAAATATATCAACCGCCATTATTGCTTTAGTTCTACTAGAAATTAAAGAACGCACCGAATCAGGATCTATGCAGTAGGTATTGGGGTCGATGTCGGCAAATACCGGAATTAGGTTCCAATGCAGAATTGCTGTGGCTGAAGCTGACATTGTCCAGGTGCTAACAATTACTTCATCACCTGGATCAAGGCCTAGGGCTCCTACCGCTGCAATTAAACCTGAAGTCCAAGAGTTTACCGAGATAGCGTGCTTTACTTTGAAAAACTCTGCAAATTCACCTTCCATAGCCCGAACTTCGCTTCCACCCGAAAAACCTTCTCCCCAAGTGCCTACGAATGCCGACAAAACGCTGGACTGCAAGACCTTTTGAGCAGCATCAATTTCTTCCTGGCCAATTGAGTTGTATCTTTCAAACGGGCTTTTGCGTATTTTTTCTACCAACACGACTCCAATTTAGCATGCAAACTCAAAAAGGATATTGGCAAAATCCTATTTCTGGGCCTTTTCAATGACTTGATGTACTTCATATGCTAAATCAAGGCCAGCTCCTAAATTTGGCTCAACGTCTAATTCGCCACGAATTCGTTTCTCTAAGTAGTTGTATACATGAGTAAAACTCTCAGTATCAGGGATTGAAGTAATGGTGGAATTTTCAGTCAAGCTAAAACGACCAACATAGATTGGATCTTCTATTCGAACCCTCATTTCTGACCGCTCTAAACCCGCATCGTATATCCAGGATCCCTTGGGGCCGAATAACTCTATGCGAAACATCGAATAATTCTTCTCCTCGGTAGTGATGAAAAATATTCTTGTTTCTCCAAACTCCACAACAAAATCTAAATTCATTTCAGATGGGTGATCTTTTGTTGCATTAGAGGCCCTAAAGGTATTTGTTGGGTTACCTAGAACTGAGATGAGCAAGGCAAGTCCATGGCTCGCATTATTAATGGCTCCATTAGAGTAGTACACAACACCTTTTGAATAGTCTAACCCAATTGTGTCAGTGACTTGCTGGATAATTTTCGGATTATAATTTCTTTGATAGTTTACAGCAATTGTTGGGATCTCCTGGAAGCTCTTCATAATTTCTTTGCTCTCTACCAGCGTCAATCCAACTGGCTTCTCAATCAAAATAGCACTTGGCTTTAGGTGATTAACTACCTGCAAGCAAGTTTCCAAGTGCGTACTGGTAGGACTCGCTATAACCACAAGATCTACATTCATATCCTGAACTTCTTTAATGGTTTTAGTGAACCTAACTTCTGGCATGTTAATACCTGCGTTCTTAACGTCAGGATCTACAACAGCAACAAGATTAAAGTTATTGTTGGCTTGGATGGAACGTAAGTGCGAATTCTTAGCTACAGTTTTCAAATACAAACCTTGTCCTACATTCCCAAAGCCAATTAGGCATGTTTTGATACTATAACTTTTAGACATTTAAATTCCGAAGCCCTTTCTCTCAATACCACTATTTATCTCACAAATTTCTGGGTTAGCTAGTAAATAATCAATTATTTGCGTATGACTAGGCAAGTCTATATCTTTAAAGTTTTCTGCTATCAAGCGCAAAACTTCTAAATCTTCTTTAGTATCCAAAGTAACTGAAATTTCTGGATATCTATAAGGCTTTGGAGCAACAATATTCAGAGTTTTGAAGATTTGTGGATTCTGTCGAATATGCATCGTGACATGCTCGCGCTCTTCTCGTGTTGAAGCCAATCCACTAGATTTTCTCAAAGCTTCAGTTAAAAAAACTTGAACATCAAATCCATCAGGGTACGTTGAAACTATATTGTTACTAACATAATCCAAATCATTGTCTTTGAGAATTTCTATGCACTGATCAACCATAAGTGGATCCACAAATGGACAATCTCCAGTGACTTCTACGATTATCTCCGCCGATAACATGTCAGCTGCGCCCAATACTCTGGAAAGGACATCGTTTTCAGAGCCTCTATAGATTGGAAGACCTCGTATGCTTGCCCAATTCTCGATAATATCGTCCGACTGATTCTCTGTTGTAGCAATACAGATCTCTGAAATTTCAATAACCTTGCTAAGACGATCATAAATGTGCTCCAGGCTGTTTTTTGACCCGATAGGCATAAGAACTTTGCCTGCCAAGCGACTCGAACTCATACGTGCTTCAACAATCGCAGCCACTTTCATTGCTACTTAACCACTTTCCTCAAGTTACGAATGAAAGTAAAAGAAAATATATAACGATGCAAATTTCCCCATAATAGCCTCAACGAAATCTTGAATAGAAGGACTTTTACACTCAGTCTTTGTCCTCTTGTCAACTTAATTATTTTTGCTACTAAGTTACTGTAAGGAAAGATTGTCTTGAAGTAACTAGTACCGACTGGGGAAAGATGATTTCTCTCCCTACTCACTCCCTTTGCTCCAAAAACACACTCACTGCTTCTCGCTCTTAAAACCTCACCTTCTAAAGCCAGTTTCAAATCAAATAGCCAGTCGCCGCCAATAAATGAATATTCTTTGGAAAAATCTTGATAAAGATCAGTTGCTACATTACGTCGGATGAGTGAATAAAAAATACCATGTGAAACTCTTATATTATGGAAGAGATTTCTTACTCTCTCTTCAGTATCTCCCAATAATTCAAACCCAATAGGTTTATTGCCGTGAGAAATATCGTCAAATCGACTCATTGGAGAAACTGCACATACAGTCTCTTTCTCATTTAGAATCTTAACTGCCTCACGATAAAATTCTTTGTCGCAAATGTCATCTACTGCACTCACAAAAATGAAATGTCCCCGCGCTGCTTTTACTCCACTCTGAAAGTTTTTACCCCCTTCCATGTATGAGGAATGCTTTATGACACATAGGTTTTGTATATTTCTACTGTACCGATCGATTAGCTCTTCACTCTTATCCGTACTCTTGTTGAGCGCAATAATTACCTCGTGATTGACTCCCTCAATCCCTTTTAAACTCTCTAGTTTCGCTGCAATGTATTCTTCGCCATTGTAAATAGGCACAACAATAGATACTTCGTAAACTAGTTCATTTGCCTGAGCCTTGCTCACTCAAGCAATTATAGTCGTGATAGTCTTTTCAGTGTGAAAGTTGTAATTCTTGCAGGCGGGCTTGGCTCTAGAATTTCAGAGGAAACATATCTTCGCCCAAAACCCATGGTTACGGTAGGTGAGAAACCAATTCTTTGGCACATTATGAAAAAATTTGCGAACCATGGAATTAGTGATTTTATAATCTGCCTCGGATACAAAGGTGATGTAATAAAAGAATACTTCTTGAATTTCAAGAGCTACAACTCAAGCGTGATAACAAACACTGCTTCTGGAGAAGTGATTATTTTGGATGAGGGCCACGAGGATTGGAGGGTGAGCCTTATCGATACTGGAGCCTCAGCCAATACTGGAGAGAGGCTTAGGCAGGTAGAAAAGTACGTAGGTAGGGAGAGTTTCTTTTTTACCTATGGTGATGGACTAACTGACCAAGATCTTCTTGCAACCGCATCGTTTCATAAAGAAAAAGGGAAGCTCGTTACTATGACAGCAGTCAACCCTCCAGCGAGATATGGAGCTGTTTCTGTGAACTCTGGAATTGTGACTAATTTCTCAGAGAGAACGAGTTCTCCAGATTCTCTAATAAATGGAGGATACTTTCTAGTAAATCCTAAAGTCTTTGAAATTTTAAACAGACTTTCAAATCCAAGTTGGGAGTTAGATGTCTTGCCCCAGCTTGCCCTGGATGGAAATCTTGCGGCATTCGAACACAATGGATTCTGGTTTGCGATGGATACACTGCGAGATAAAGAGTACCTTGAAAACCTCTTAGCGAGCGGATCGGCTCCGTGGTTGAAATAGATAGAAACAAATCAAGCGTGCTGGCAGAAAACCCAAATAGAACTATAAAGCTTGAAGGTTGTCAACTAATCAAAAACCTAGAATATGTAGACAATCGCGGCTCCTTCAGAAAAATACTACCTTTGATAGATGAACTAGGATTCGCTAACTTTCCCTTTTGCCAAGTTAACATAAGTACCAATGACTTAGCTGGGACAATTAGAGGCCTTCACTACCAAGTAGAGCCGTTTCTGGAATCAAAACTCATCTCTTGTATAAGGGGCAGCGTTTTGGACGTTCTCTTGGATATGCGCCCTACCTCAAAAACATATGGCAAATATACTTATTACAATCTGACTCCTGACTCAGGGAGTCTCTTAGTTCCACCTCTAGTCGCACACGGGTTTCAGTCTCTCGAAGATGAAACCACTCTTCTTTATCTGCATTCGACTGACTATAGCCTTAATAACTCACAAGGGGTGAATCCATTAGATCCTGCCCTTGGAATAACTTGGCCTTTACCAATTAGTTCTATATCGAAATCAGATAGAAATTTACCTGTGTTTTCAAAGGTGAAACAATGAGAAAACAGAGTTGCAGGAGTTGTGGCGCTATAGAGCTTTTCGAAATACTTGATTTGGGTTTTTCGCCACCTTCCAATGCATTTCTTGAGCTATCTGATTTAGCTAATCCTGAACAATATTTCCCCTTGCGTCTTCTCTTCTGTCAGATATGCAAGCTTGCTCAAACAGAAGATTTTCATAATAGTGAAACACTCTTTCCAAAGACTTATCCATACCTCTCAAGTGCCTCAGCCACTTGGCGCAAACACACTGAGCAATTGGTTCAGACGCTAGTGAAAGACCTTCGGCTGGGGAAAAACAGTCTAGTCGCTGAGATTGCTTCAAATGATGGCTATTTACTGCAATATCTTGTAGCTATAGGCATACCTTGTTTTGGAATAGAACCTACTCGAATCGCTGCTGAAATTTCGAAATCAAAAGGACATGAAGTTTACAATGCTTTCCTTACCCGCGGACTTGCAAAAAGTATTGTACGAGAAAGGGGCTATTCAGATGTTGTGATTGCAAATAATGTATTTGCGCATGTTCCAGAATTACTAGAGTTTACAGAAGCTGCAAAAGAATTGTTGACACCCACGGGCACGTTAGTTTTAGAAATTCAGTATTTCCCAAAACTCGTGAGTGGTTTGGCTTTTGACACCATATACCACGAACACTTCTCCTACTTTGGTTTAACTTCTATGTATAACTTGTTTTCTAAGTGCGGTCTTACTATTTTTCATGCTGAGCAAATGCCCACTCATGGTGGGAGCCTGCGCGTATGGGCACGTAAAGCTAAAAGTAAAGACGCTGTCCCTTTAAGTGTTCAAAATATGTTAAATGAAGAGTCTGTAGTAACAAGTCTTGAGAGTCTTTTCTCCTTTAAAAATAGAGTTCTTCAGAAGAGAGATGAAGTACGCAAATTCATTCTGCGGTTGAAGGGGACAGGACAACAAATTGTTGGCATTGGCGCAGCAGCAAAAGGAAATACACTACTTAATTACTGTGGTATTACAAATAATGATATTTCTATGATTTTTGACTCTGCACCGTCTAAACATGGTAAATACACACCCGGGAGTCATATCCCGATTCGACCGCTGGATGCGCATTCCGTAGAAGAGTTTGATCACATTCTTGTGCTTCCTTGGAATCTTGTTGATGAATTCACCACACTTCTTTCTAAATCAGGCGTCTCAAAAGGTAAAACTCTCCATATACTTATACCCCTTGTTAAAGAATTTAGAATCTAATCAGTATAGAAAGTTTGGAAGCGTTTGTTCCACTTCTCTGTTTAAGACTAGAAAACGTTTCGTCCATCTGCATTTAAGATTAGACTTGGTTGGCCGTTGACTTCACTCATAGACGTTAGCCCAAAACGCGATTCTTCACAAAATCTCGTTCCTATTTCGCCTGCCAGAATTAAGTCTTTCATATCTATTTTTCCACGAGAACGGGCATGTTATGTAGGCATAATGCACTTACTCCTATAAACTGCTGTTGTTAGAGATGTGTCAATGAGGGAGAAACCATGAAAGCAGAAATTGGTACTCGCAAGAGCCATCAGAGAACATCGATTGGAGAAGTGGCCCCTCTAAAGACACCTTTTGTTCTTTTTGTGGATCCTTCAAGTGCATGTAATTTTGCTTGTACTTTTTGTCCTACTGGCGATCACCCCTTAATTAAGTCTATTGGGCGCTTTCAAGGCACTCTGCAGATGACAGATTTTGAAAAAATTGTTAATGATGCGTCCGATTTTGAGTCTTCGTTCAAAGTTCTTCGACTTTATAAAGATGGTGAACCACTAGTAAACAAACGTTTATCACAAATGATTAGACTAGCAAAATCAAGTGGGTGCTTTGAAAAGATTGATACCACTACAAATGGCGCGTTATTGACCCGCGAGAAATCTCAGGAGTTGATCGACTCTGGAATCGACTTAATTAACATCTCGGTTGATGGCTTAGATGCAGAACAGTTCAATCATTTTGCAAAAGCAAAAGTGCATTTTGAAAACTTTGTGGCAAATATCAAGTATTTATATGAAATTAGAGGCAATTGTCGCCTTGTAATTAAGACTACTAATGAAATTATTGGTAGCGACCGACGACAAGAATTTTTTGATACTTTCGGTGATATCTGCGACAAAATCTATATTGAAAACACCTCACCATGTTGGCCCAATTTTGATGTCGAGGAGAGGATGAACATTGAAATTAAAGAAGGTCTTTATGGCAATGAAATTATAGAGCAAACTGCTTGTCCGTATATTTTTTATTCTATATCAATTAACTCAGATATGAAAGTGAGTGCCTGCTTTGTTGACTGGGCCCGCTCGCTAATCGTTGGAGACCTTCGTAAAAACAGTTTAAAGGAAGTGTGGAATTCAACCGAAATGAATTCTCATAGATTTGCCCATCTATCAGGAAGGCGAAAAGAAAACTCTACGTGTGGGAGTTGTCAACAAATCTCTCATTGTGGTCCTGACTCAATTGAAAGTCAGCTATTACAGATTAGGAAAAAGTACGAAGATGATGGCTTATTCAAGCTTTCTGAAACTGATTTAGAGGACGCTGGGTATTCCTCTCAAGCCAAGAATCTACCGCTAATTTCGTAAGAATGAAGATCTTACACATCACTCCGCATCTTGGAGGCGGTGTTGGGTCTGTTTTGAGGTCCTACCTGGAATTCCAATCGCGAACTAGCCAGAATTCTCACAAAGTTCTTCTTCTTGAACACATCAATTCTGATTCACATAATCTATTCGATGACATAGGTGTCCCTTTTTACGAAAACGTTTATAGCTCAAAGGAATTAATATCTCAAGAAGTGTCCTGCCACGATGTAGTTCTCATTCATTGGTGGAATCATCCTCTGTTACAAGAACTACTGATGAACTATTGCTTTCCTAAGAATAGAATGGTCTTTTGGTGCCATATAGCTGGCTCGCAGGCGCCAAATGTTATATGTGATTTTGTCTTAGATTACCCAGACGAATTTGTTTTTACAACACCACTCTCCAATTTCGTTCCTAGTGTTGCAGCTAATCAATTAAGAAATCGAGGCATGAGAGACTTTATCTGGTCGACAGTAGGATTTGAATCAATTGAAAATCGCAATTTGATTTCAAAAAATCGTCGATTCGACAACACAAATAAAAACCTAACATATTGTGGGAATCTTGATGAGACTAAAGTTCATGCAGATTTCTTTAACATTTTTTCAGAAATAGAAACTAACAAATTTCATCTCAATATAGTTGGGCCTCCCACATCTTTTTTTGATAACCTTTCATACGGCACCAGTGGATTAAAGTACACATATCACGGTTTCGTATCAGAACAAATTAAATTTGAGATTCTTAGTAGAACGAGAATTTTCGTGTATCCACTTGCAAGACATCATTACGGTACTTGTGACCAGAGCATACAAGAAGCTTTGATTTTTGGAATACCAGTTGTCGTCCTCAATAATGCTATGGAGAGTTACATGGTAAAACATGCGAAAACGGGTTACGTTGCAAAGAGTATTAGTGAGATGGTCCACTATGTCGAAGTTCTTCTTAAGGATGAATCTCAATGCAAGATCTTGAGCTCACAAGCCCAAGAGGATGCACGAATGAGATTTTCTATTGAGAAAATGTCTTGCCAATGGGATGCAAAATTCCATGCACTTTATTCTCTGCCAAAGAATGACAAGGTTCCACTCTCAGTAAACTATGGTCGCTCCCTATCACCAGCAGAAGTTTTGAGCGAAAGTCTGGGCATTCATGGCGCGGTATTTCAAGATTATCTTCGTAATCACAAGAAAATTGAAGGTTTGGAACTAGAAGCTCAAATAGCAAGTCTTGGAAGTAACCCGAGTTGGAAGAGTCCGACTAAGAGCACAATATCGCACTATGCAGCTTTTTTTGATGACGAAGTTATAAACGCTTGGAAAAGAATGATTTCCTGATTTTGACTTAAACGAATTCTCGTAAAATTAATTGAAAATTGACTAAATTCTTCGTCGCCCTGTGCTATTTTAATGACCCGACACAGGGATAAATTATTCTAGAATTCTTTAATTTGATGTAATATATTTTTCATGAAAGATAATTTGTCAAACATGCCTTTCTCCTCTAGTATTACTGAAGAGCAAATAGTTGAAGAGTCTCGTCGATTTCAAAATATGATGATCGAAAAGAATTATACTTATAATTTTTCTTGGCTGGGTCGGCCAATAATGCAACTGCCTCAAGATTTGTATTTATTGCAGGAAGTTTTTTGGTCTGTTAAACCAAACCTTGTCATTGAAACTGGAATTGCTCATGGTGGATCTTTAATCTACATGGCTTCTCTCCTATCTGTTTTGGAATCCTGTAATGTTATTGAAGATCCAATTATTGTTGGAATTGATATAGATTTTAGAGAACACAACAGGAAAGCTCTTGAAGAACACCCCCTTAATCAAAAGATCTTAACATTTCAAGGCTCAAGCGTTGACCCCAAGATTGTGTCACAGGTGAAAGATCTATGTGATTCTAATCGCCGGGTACTTGTTATTTTGGACAGTAACCATACCAAGGATCACGTCTATCAAGAATTGCTTAATTATGCACCATTGGTTTCTGTAGGTAGTTACTGTTTGGTCGCAGACACAGGTATAGAGTTTACGCCTCATCATTTGATCGGTAATCGACCTTGGGGTCCCGGTAATAGTCCTCTAAATGCTGTCAATCAATTTCTCGAGAAAAATACTCATTTTGAGATGGATAACCAATTTCAAAGAAAACTATGGATTACAGCATACTTCAATGGTGTTCTAAAGAGAGTCGAAAAAGGCTAGAGCGTAGTTTGAAGCTCTTCAATATGATTTCCCATAAGAAATGCTTTTGAAATCTTATTGCTAATTATCGTTTCTGCTCTTATCTCTCTCTCTCTCTCGAAAGATACAAAAGGCTTGTTTAATTTTGTTGGATTTGAGAAATGCGCAACTAAGTGGATGAAATTGACTACTTTAATTTCATAACCTGATGAAATTTCAAATTCCGCATAAGATTCAAAGTCATGGTTTATACTCAATAGACCGCTCGCAAAGTCTTGCACGTGTAATACCCTTAAATACTCGTGAGGATTATCAATCTTAAAGTCCTGCAATTTGTTTGCTTCATTCAATTCAAAATACTTTCTGAGTATTCTAGGACGTAGATACTTCAAAGAAAAAAGGTAAGTTGGCTTAACAAGACAAACATTTTTTGGACGCTCGGCTCTATATACTTCTTGTAGAAATTTCTTTGAGAAACTGTAGGGAGTGTTAACTTTTTCAGTGTTGGCGATTGTGCTTCCAATTACTACAACAGGAACAGATATTGTTTGACATAGTCTTGTAAATGCAACGGTAGCTTCCGCAAAATCAAAATTTCCATAGTCTTCGTCGTATCGGTCTGTTCCTATTGGAGACCATGCAAAATTGAATATAATATCTATTGAATTGTTGATTAAAAAAGCTTCTCTGTTCCCAGCGTCTAGGAATGTGCCATCTTTCTTTTTATCCCATAATATCAAGTTTACTTTCTTTTTCTTCTGAAGAGCATCTATAAAATGTCTGCCTATAAAGCCGCTTGCACCAATAACCGCAATATTTCCAGTTGAATTAGAAATCATTACTCGCCACTTTGGTTGAATACCAAATCTTCTCCACGTATTTCTCTTATAAAACATCTTTCAAAGGATATGTTCATGATTTAGATATATAGTAATCCTTCGATTCGATTCGTAAAAGAATTTGTGATCGATGATTGTCTAAATTGTCGTACAAACTGTAGGACATAACTCCACATTCACCGCAAGTTTTATTCTCCTTGCGGCATCCCTTTAGATGAGCTATACGATGTTTATTGATTGCGCTTCCAACCCAAATATCCCTTAGAGAACTTCTTTTGACATCGCCTACGATCAGATTTCTTGCCCAATCTTGTATACATAAACTCACCGTCCCATCTGAATTGACCGTAGTTGTATAAAAGATATATGGGCAGACCTCTTGCTCTTTGACTTCGCCACCATATAGAGCAACTTTTCCATCTTTTGGAATTATCTCATCATCAAAGCCAGGCCAATTAGGAAACAGGTGTTCGAAAAAAATCCTATCTGCAATTTCGCCAAAAATATCAATAAATCTCTTTTGATCATCTTCTGACAGATTTTCTTGGATCGCCTTTATGTAAAGCAAACAATCACCCTTTATACTGTACAAGTATTGAAGATTCTTGACATACCTTTGAAATTTCACTCTCGTTTTAACTAAATCTAAAAACTGATCTTCACTTAAACCGTTAACGGAAATGTTTATCTGGTCAATTCCCGCTGATATAATCTTCTCACTATTTTCAGGAGTCAGTAGAACCCCATTTGTTGTCGTGTCAATTCTTTGAACATGGCCACTGTCCTTAGCATATTTAACCATTTCTGAAAACTTCTTATTCATCAACGGTTCTCCCTCTTTAAATAACCTTAAAACCTTTATCTTGTCGGGAAAATCATTTAAGTCATTAATAACTTTTTGAAATATTTCCACCGACATAGCTCCTTGATATCGGCCCGTTGCTGCAATAACATCGGGGTGCCCTGTAGGACAAAATCGACACTTTAGATTGCAGTTGCTGGCCGGATCAACAATCAAGACAAATGGTGTAGCTAAGGGCGCTAAGTTGTGAAGCTCGAGTCGGCACTCCTTATCAGCGAGTCTACTACGATACTGAGCTCTCACTTGTTCTCCGTTCTATGCTTCCCGTATTGTATATTAAAAACATTCCTTTCGCTACATACTCGCTATTTGAATTAATTCGAATGAGGCTTTAATTACATTAGTTAATCAAACTTGACTTCGTCCAGAATATTGCTCAGGAACCAAGATACTTCTTCTTCAAAATTAAAAACAATGATTTTCTTAGTAGAAAATAAACACGCAGATTTCGTTAATTAACTGACTCTGCTTTTTAAATTGATCAAATAATGTTGTTGAAAAAGGATTCAAGTTACGTTTTTGAAGTTCCATAACAATCTATTCATCACCATTAATTCTTCTTAATTTATAAATATCACGATTTACCGTTTCTTGACTTAGCTGAATGTCGTCGATAGTGTCCCAAATAGGACTTAGCAAGTTTCCCGAGAATTTCATTGAGCCAACTTCGACAATACGTTGTATCAAACTAAATGTTTTATTGGGATCTTGTCCTCCAGCATTAAAATCACGCACAATCTTTTCTCGAATTTCCTTAGGTAGTTTAGTGGTGTCTGATACTGAGGGTTGGTGAATGTTGCTCGCTAAGAAACCAGGTGTGATTGCATTAACTGAAACATCTTGATCCTGAAGCTCAATAGCCAAACATTCGGTAAATCGAATTAGTGCGGATTTGGAACAAGCATACGGGCTGAAGTAGGGCATCGGTTTGTGAGTGACTCCTCCTCCACTGACATTAAAAATCCAAGATTGTGTTTCTGGATTACGGAGTTCCAGAAATATTTGCGTTAATAAAATAGCTGAAAAGAAATTGATTTCAAAATTATCTCTCCACTCTTTGATTGGAATATCCTTGCTTGTCCCAAAGGGTGTATTTATTGCCGCGTTATTGATGAGGATACTTGGAGCTAAAGATTGAGACAATAATTGTGACTTAACATCGCTACTCCAATCATCTTCTGTAAAGTCTGATTCAATCACAAGTACCAAATCGTTGTGACAAGAATCTCTCATCACTAAATTCATAAACTCTTCACTATTTCTTGTCAGACATACGACTCTGCAATTTCTGCTTACAAAATTCTTAAATAATGATCTCCCAAGAGTGCCGGAAGCTCCCGTAAGGAGTACCGTGTGGCCGTCTAACATGTGAGAATGGTAGTCTAATTGTTTCGAAGTTTATTCGTTTTTGATTGTTCCCCTTGAGGTTCTAATCCCACAACGCAGATTCACACAACACAAGAAACTAGGGTGTTTAAGCTATTGAGATATTCTCTTTGTGTATCTAACGGGCCCGTATGGGTGGCAGATGAAAAGAGTGTTCAGAACTACTCAATAAGAGCGTTATTGAAGGAAATTTCCATTAAGCGCCAGACTTCTTACGGCGTAGAGTGCATTCAAGTAAACAAACATCACTAGCGAGGCTCGAATTTTTGTGACTTATGTCCAATTCATTGAGCCGCCCGCGGGAATCGAACCCGCGACCTTCGCTTTACGAGTTCTCAGACCTCCTATCCACCATTGACTCACTGCGTTCATTATCGCTCAATCCACTGACATCCTTAGGGATAAGTTTCCATGGTTATTCGCCAATGTCCAGCTCGGTTGCATCCAGAATTGCATCCAAGTCTTGGCCTCGAAAGCAAACATTTCGCTTGAAAAGTCATTTA
>Ga0194130_10001600_pt1 | contig 35666 bp, 32 predicted proteins | sample TA2KigsurfametaG_FD_160084 | JGI IMG/M metagenome (GOLD analysis project Ga0194130, IMG submission 160084) | Freshwater microbial communities from Lake Tanganyika, Tanzania - TA2015050 Kigoma 12 surface | ecosystem: Environmental > Aquatic > Freshwater > Lake | place: Tanzania: Lake Tanganyika...
GGGGTCATAGTGGATGAACGGAGCTGCGCAGTCAGCTTCCAGGCAGTCATCCCCTGACTGCTCCTGTTCACCCTCCGAAAAGGGTCACAGGACCTCCTGAGTTACACCACTCGGAGGGGCGCTACCGGCGGTGATCTGCAGGCCAAAAACTATGCGTCGCCTGCAAGGTCTTGTGTATATTGTCTTCTGCCCTTTTGCTGCAGGGCGCCCTGGCGCTCCGGCTTCGATTCCCAGCTTTGAGACCTCATTCGGCATCAGGCGCTACTGCCTTGCGGGCCTGCGACTCCAGCCCCATGGGGATCATGGGCAGGCCAGGATGATTGATCTGCAGCGCCCTGGCCGATGGCGATCACCGCGCTAAGCACAGCCTTGAAGCACTGCTGAATCATCCGCTTGAATAACCGCGGCAACCTCAGCATTTGGGCCCACTCCATGCCTCAAACGCACCAAAGAGGAACCAGATGCCCTGATGCTCTTCCGCGGCGACATGGCCAGCAATGCAGGCCTCTACGCCTTCCTCTCGCGGATCTTCACTGAGCTGATATCGATCCTGCCGACGGGGTTGCCCCCACCACCCTCAAAGCGTGCGTAAACAGGCCGCCACAGTCTCCACTTCGCTCAGGGCGTCGATCGCCGCCAGGGCACGGCGGAAGTCCGCCTCCACCACGTCGTGGGTGATCACCACGATCTCGGCGTCGCCGCTGTTGGCCTCGTATTGCACGATCGACTGGATCGACACCCCCGCCGCGCCAAAGGCGGTGCCGATCTTGCCGATCACGCCGGCCTCGTCGCGGGTGCGCAGGCGCACGTAGTTGCGGTGGCGGCTGAGGCTGCCATCCACCAGGGAGCAACGGCGCCAGCTGCCGGCGGAGAGGAGCGGATCGAGGCCGGTCCCGTCGCCACCCACCTGGCGGATGCCGGCGATGTTGAGGATGTCGGCCACCACGGCCGACGCTGTGGGACCCGCCCCCGCTCCAGGCCCGAAGAACATCACCTGCCCCACGGGATCGCCCTCCACCAGGATGGCGTTGTTGACCCCATGCACCCCCGCCAGGGGGTGCTGGCGCGGCAGCAGGGTGGGATGAACGCGCACATCGAGGGGCAGGCCCTCGCCGGCCTCCGCGCCCTCCAGCCCATCCAGGCGTTCCGCCACGGCGAGCAGCTTCACCACATACCCCAGCTGGGTGGCGTAGGTGACATCCCGTGCCTCCAGCCGATCGATGCCCTCCGTAGCGATGGCGGCGCGGGGCACCGGGCAGCCGAAGGCCAGGGAGGCGAGGATCGCGATCTTGTCGGCCGCGTCATGGCCCTCCACATCGGCGGCGGGGTCGGCCTCGGCATACCCCAGCCGCTGGGCGTCCGCCAGCACGGCGCCGTAGTCGGCCCCCTCGTCCGCCATGCGGCTGAGGATGTAGTTGGTGGTGCCATTGATGATGCCGCTCACCCGCTGGAGGCGATTGCCGCCGAGCGACTGCTTCAGCGGCTCGATGATCGGAATGCCGCCCCCCACCGCCGCCTCGATCAGCACGTACACCCCCCGCTCAGCGGCAGCGGCGGCGATCTCCTCCCCATGGCGAGCGATCACCGCTTTGTTGGCGGTCACCACGGGTTTGCCGGCGGCAATGGCGCGCAAGATCAGGGAGCGGGCGGGCTCCAGGCCGCCCATCACCTCCACCACGATCTCCACAGCGGGGTCGTCCACCACCGCTTGCGGATCGGCGCAGATCAGGGCGGGATCCACGGCGACAGGTCGGGGGCGGGCGGGATCGCGCACGGCCACCCGTCGTAGCGCCAGCTCCCGCACCAGGGGATGGCGCCCCTCCGGGCTGGCCAGGATGGCCGCCACGCCGGCTCCCACCGTGCCCAGCCCCAGCAAGCCCACCCCGATGGCCATCAGCCCCGTCCGCAAACCGCTGATCCTAGAAAGGCGTCCGCGAGGGCAGGCGGCCACACGGCGGCACGCGGGGCGGCACGCGGGGCAGACGAGGCGTTGAGGGTCAGTCGGCTGCGGCGTCCTGAAGTTGGCGGGCCTGGGCCTGCATCATGCGAAAGATGTTCAGAAAGCCGTTGGCTCGGGAGGGGGTGAGGCTGGCCTGCAGCCCGGTGGCGGTGAGGATCGCGGGATCGAGGGCCACCACCTGCTCAGGGGTGAGACCCTCCATGCCCTGGATCAGAAAAGCGAGCAGCCCCTTGGTGATCGCCGCGTCGGAATCCCCCTGCCAGTGCAGCTGTCCCTCCCGCAGCTCACCCACCACGTAGACCTGCGACGCGCACCCCTTCACCTTGTAGGTGTCCTGACGAAAGGTGTCGGGCAGGGGTTGCAGCTTTTTGCCAAGCCAGAGCACGTATTCATACCGTCGCCGAGGGTCGCTGCTGCCGCTGAGGCGCTCCACCATCTGGTCCAGGGCCGGGCTGCCGCTGCCTCGGGGCGGAGGTGTGGCGCTCATCGGCGAGGGCGGTGAAGCATCAAGCCGGCCACGGTGCCGAGCAGGGCCAGGGCGCTGAGGGGACCAAGACTGCGGGCCAGGGGCCGGGACATCCGCGGGACTTCTCCTTGAAGACCGGAAGGCTGGCTTCCCGGCAGTTCGATGTAGTCGCGATGGCCGGGGCCGGCGTCCACCTGCACCTCCCAGTTCGCCTTGGCTTGGGCCGGAACGGAGAAGGTGAGACGTCCTTCGGCGTTGGTTTTGCCCAAATCAACCGAGGCGGTGCCGTCGGGGCTCACCATTCGCACCGTCGCCTCCTTGGCGGGCACACCCGTGGAGAAGCGGCTTTCGAGCTGGTAGGGGCTGTTGGACAAGCGATCGCCCAGCCTCTCCAGGTTGCTCTCGATGCCATGAGCCCGAACTGCTGGAGCGGCAAGGAGGGCCAGAACAAGGCCACCGCTGATCGTTGGCCAGAAGTGAGGGGCGCGTGGCGCGACCATCGGCGTTCTCGCGTTTTGAACAGATCCTTTCAGGATGGCAGGGGCGTCAACCCGCGTTCCAGCGGCTGTTGGTGCCACGAGCCGCCTGCACCATGGAGGCGATGGTGCTCACCATCAGCCCAAGGGCTTCACCGGCGTCTTGGCGGGCCTCCATCTCGGCGGCGAGCACCTGGACGGCCACCGTGGGTTTGGCGCCACCGTCGGCGGAAGGGGTGGACGGTGTGGCAAACACCAGGCGCTGCGAGGGGGACAAGACCAAGACAGGGAGTCGCACTTGAGAGGATCCTGGCAAATCCGACGCCGAAGGGCGAGGGGCCGGGCAGGGCGTTAAGACGTTGCAACACTGGCTGTCGAGCCGCCCTCCGGGACAGCCGCAGGGACAGGGGCGGGGACAGGGGCGGGGTCGATCCAGTGGAGCCCTGTTTCCGCCAGCCAGCCCGGGAACGGCACATCCCAGGGGTCCGCAGGCAGGCGTGCCACCACGCAGGCCACCGGCACCACCACCAGGGCGGGCACGGCGCGCCAGTGGGGATCGGTCCGGAGCCGGTCGTACCAGCCGCCGCCCGAACCCAGCCGCAGGCCCCTGTGATCCACCGCCAGACCGGGCACCAGCAGCAGGGCCAGCTCCTCGGGCGACAGGGGGGTGGCCGCCGTCGGGGCGGGAATGCCCACGGCATCGGGCTCCAGGGGATCGCCGGGGCTCCAGGGCAGGTAGAGCAGGCGGTCGTCGCGGATGGCGGGCAGGGCGAGGTGGTCCCGCCAGGGGGAGGGGAGCCCCTCGGCGAGGGGGCGCAGATCAGGTTCGTGGCCCACGGGCCAGTAGAGGCCCAGGCGGCGGGGCGGTGCCAGGTGGGGGGGCAGGGCGGCGAGGGCGGCGGCGGCCAGGCCCGCCGGGTCGCTCGCCACGGCGGCGCGGCGGCGCTGGCGGAAGTGCTGGCGGAGGGTGGCTTTCGTCGCCGCCGGGAGCGGTGGGGCGGCTGGGGTGGAGCCCCAGGCGGGGTCGACGTTGGAGGACACCGCGGGTTGCTCCCTGAAGCGCGCGTTGGCCCGCATTGTGGCGACCGTTGGCCAGACGGCGATCGGCGTGTCGGCGTGTCGGCGGTCAGCGTGCCGGCGTCTCGGCGTGCTGGCGGGGGCGCCATCGACAGCGGCAAGACGGTGAGCGACCCTGGAGCCGCTTCCCGCCAGGGCGCCGCCGCCCGATCCTGCTGATGCGCATCCTTGGCCTTGATCCCGGCCTGGCCCGTGTCGGCTACGGAGTGATCGAGGTGGAGGCCGACGCCCGCGGGCGAGCGGGTCAGGGGCGTCAGCGGATGCTGGATTGCGGCCTCATCCGCACGGATCCCGACCGGGGGGAGGGGCAACGCCTGGTGGAGATCGCCGCGGACCTGCGGGTGCTCCTGCGCCGCTGGCAGCCGGAGCTGGCGGCGGTGGAGAAGTTCTTCTTCTACCGCTCCAGCACCACCATCGCCGTGGTGCAGGCCCGGGGGGTGCTGATCATGACCCTGGCGCGCTTCGGGATCCCGGTGGTGGAGTATCCGCCGATGCAGATCAAGCTGGCCCTGGCGGGCCATGGCCACGCCGAGAAAGGGGATGTGCTGGAGGCGGTGATGCGCGAGCTGGATCTGGCCGATCCCCCCCGCCCCGACGACGCGGCCGATGCCCTCGCGGTGGCCCTCACGGGCTGGTTTCAACGCTGAGGGCCCTCTCGTCCCGCCTTCCCCGCCCCTGCCTCTTCCGCCCCTGCCTCTTCCGCCTCTGCCACCCCCGCCCCTGCCACTTGCCCCCCTGGCCTCCCGCTTACACCTGCCGCCCCGCCCCCGGAATCGCCTCCCAGCCGGTGTGCGTCGCCCAAAGAGCCCAGATGGCCATGGGGCGCAGATAGTGGCAGGCGCGGAAGGTGCGGACAGCGGTGATCGCTTCGGGGGTGCGGAATTGCAGCCCGCCGCTGTACACCTGCTCGACCACGGCACCGGTGATCGCCAGCGCTGTCTTGGTGTCGCCCATCAGCCGGTAGTAAGCCGCCAGACCGAAGTTGATGCCCGTCCATACCTCCAGCGGGTGGGTGCCGTTTGGATCCAGCGGGGTGCCATCGCGCCGCAAACCGTTCGCCACCCCCAGGCGCCCTCCCTCAAAACCCTCGAAGCAGGCCTCACGGATGGCTTGCAGCGAAGAGCGGGCGCGCTCATCGGACACCACCGCTGGCAATCCCAGCAAGCGCGCATAGAAATCGCCACAGAGTTGATCCGCCATCACCACCGGTGTGCCGCTCTCCGCATCGATCTTGTAATACTCCCCGTTCCAAAGCAGCGGATCAAAATTCGCCCGCGATTGCTCCAGCCATTGGCCGAACTCTCTCTGTTCCTCCGTTGTGTCCAGCCCCAGCTCCAACTGCAGCCGTTGCCCCATCGCCAGCGCGGCCTCCAACGCGGCGATCCAGAGGGCACCGCAGTAGGCGCTCACCCCCTGCAACGGCCAATCATCAAAGGTCTGATCCGGGGCGCCGCCATTGTCGGGCAGACCGTCCTGATTGGCATCAAATCCCTTCAAATAGCGCAGCGCCTGCACCGCCGCCGGCCAGCATTGCGCCAGGAAGGTGATGTCCTCCCCTGTGGGCGCCAGGAGAAAGGTGCGCCACACCTGCAGCACAAAATCGCTGGCCAGATCTTTCCAGAGGTTGCAATCCTGGTAAGCGGTGTAGTTGGTGGCTTCGAAGGGTCGCTCGTTCGGAGCGCCCAGATCATGGGGGGTGGCGCCGGCCACCTTGCGGGGCGCCTCCACCCGTCCTTTCCCCTGGGTGAAATACCAACCGATCGGACGCGGCGCGGGATCCGCGGCGGGAATCGCCCGGGCGAAATCGCGCAACACCGCCTTGTCGAGTTCCGGCCAGAGCTGCAGCAGGGCGAACGAGCCGTACAGCCGCACGTCCAGGCTTTCATACCAGGCGTAGTCCAGGCACTCCAGCACGCCGAAGCGCCCCGCTGGATCCTCCGGGCTGGCGGCGGTCCACAACGTGCCGCCGCTCACCAGGTCGTAGAGCTCATTGCAGAGGGCCATCCGCAGCGCTTCCGGCAGATCCTTCCGCCCCACCACCGGCGCCTGCCAGGCCGCGATCGCCTCGCGCCAGGACCGCCAATCGCGCAGCGCCTCCGCCGCGATCGCCTCGGCCTGATCGCCCGTGGCCCCGAAGAAATCGGTGTAGCGGCGCAGAGCCTGACAGCCGCTGGCAAAGGCCGTCACCGGCAGGTCCCAGGCCACCACCACGGGAATCTCCACGCTCTGGCCCGGTTCCAGGCGACAGCGCACGGCCAGGGCCGCGCTGGCGGGATCGTCGCCACCGCTGCGGCGATCGTTGGCGCTCTCCGGCACCGACCCCTCCCGGGCAAACGGCGCCCAGATCTCCTCGCCGCTCCCGGCGGGGTTCCAGCGGCCGCAACGGAAGATCTCCACCGCCACACCCCCGAAGCCGCCCTCTTCCGGCACGGCCACGCACCACTGTCCCTCCCCTTCCGCCGGCAGGCTGCCCGCCGGGCGGTCCGCCCCCTCCAGCAGCACCCCCTTGAGGCCGGGCTGGCTGGTCAGCCGATTCCGTTGGCCCTCCGTCCGGCCGATGGCGGGCACATAGGAATGCTCGGGACTGCCGTCATCGCGGAAATGCACCGTCGCCGAAGGATCGGTGTTCGTGAACCAGCCACAGGTGTTGCGCCAGCTGGTGAGCAACGACAGCGTCAGCGGTGCGTTGGTGGGGTTGCGCAGGGTCCACACGAACACCGCCACCGGATAGCTGCTGCGCTGATAGTCGCCGGGCAGGATCGGGCTGAACGCCTCACCGCTCACCTCCGCCGCGAAGCCGGCGGTGATCGCCGTTCGGCTCAAGGGGAAGCGGGCCGCATAGGTGCCACTCCCGGCGGGCAACCACTCCCAGGCCGTCAACGGAGGGCCCGCTCCCGGGCGGCTCTCATCCGCCGTCGGCGCCACGGCCAAAGCCCTGGCCTGGCGTTCACCCCCGTCCCGGGCCTCAAACAGGGCGAACTGGCAATCGGGCACCACCCCGAACCAGTGTTCGCCGCCATCGAGATGCCACAGATTGAAGGCTCCATCCGGCGCCCGGCCGAGGCAGCCCGCCCCGAGTCCGCCGAGGGGCATGCCGTGGTTGGGGCCATCGTCCAGATTGCTGGCGTAGCGGACGGTGTAGGGATGCTCCCAACCACCCCCCAGCGGATGCCGCCAACTGCTGGGCCATCCAGCCGCCGCGTTGGCTGAGGCGGAGGGAGAACTCAGACGAGGCAGGCCGAAGGGCATGGCCAGGGCAGGATGGAAGGGTCAGCATGTCAGATCCAACAACGCCCCAACCGGCGGATCGATGCGTTGACGCCACGGCTGAACAGGACGCCTCCAGATGCATGCCAGCGATGAAGCGAAAGCGCTCTCACACGCTTCGCCCGCCTACAGGCCCGAAATTGATGGCCTGAGGGCCGTGGCCGTTCTGGCGGTGCTGATTCATCACTTCGATCCCGCCTGGCTGCCGGGAGGCTTTTTGGGCGTGGATCTGTTCTTCGTGATCTCCGGTTATGTGGTCACGGCCTCCCTGGCGCGTCGCCAGGAACGCCACTGGCGAGAGATGCTGGCCGGCTTCTACACACGACGCTTTCGACGCCTCATCCCCGCCCTTTTGGTGATGGTGCTGGTCACGGCGATCGCCTTCACCGCTTTCGTCTCGCGATCCGATGCCACCTATGGCCCCATCATGGGCACGGGGCTGACGTCGCTCATTGGCGCCTCCAATCTTTATCTCCTGCGCACCGGTACCGATTACTTTAATTTCAGCACCCAATTCAACCCTTTTCTTCACACCTGGTCCCTTGGTGTGGAAGAGCAGTTTTATCTGCTCTGGCCTGTGCTCGTCCTGCTGACGGGTGTTGGTTTCCGGGGGGCCGGCACGCGCGCGTTGCGGCTCCTGCTTCTGTTGACCCTGATCCTCAGCCTGCTCTCCTTCGCCTTGTATTGGCGGCTGTCCACATCGTCAGCCACGGCGGCGGCGTTCTACCTGATGCCAGCGCGCTTCTGGGAGTTGTCCGCCGGAGCCCTCCTGGTCCTGGTTCAGGCCTTGCGCCCCCCCGCTACGCGACCCTCCGCTTCGCTCCTGCGACCCGGTCCGCTGTCCTCTTGGCTCTGCTGGGGCTCGATCACCCTGGTGCTGGTGGCCTTCGTGGTCAGCAACGAATCAGCCTTTGTCTTCAAGCCCGTCTTTGTGGTGGCCACGGCCGCTCTGATGGCGGGCCTCAGCCGTCACAGTCGCCTCGGCCGCGCTTTGAGTCACCCCGCCCTGCTGGCGATCGGCATGGCGTCCTATTCCCTCTACCTCTGGCACTGGCCGTTCATCGTGCTGCTCCGCTGGACGCTCGGCCTTCGGATGCTCACGCTCCTTCCCCTGACGATCGCCATCGCCTTGGCGACCTGGGCGTCCTACAAACTGGAAACCCGTTTTCGATTTGGCGCGATCGGCGCCTCCTGGTTTCAGCAGCCCCTGCTCCTCTACCCCCTGGCCTCCCTCGTCACCGGCGGGGTGGTCGTCGCGTTGTCCAGAGAAGGGGGCCCGCCGCTGTATCTGGGAGATCCCGCCACCGATCCGCAAACGTTCGCCGTCACCCCCGCGCGGTGCGCGGCACCTCCATCAACACCCAGCGCTGCTTCCTGGAGCCCACGGCCCCAGTGGCGGCCAGCCAGTCCTCCGACGCCTGTCTGGTGCGCCGCAACCCGCAACAACCCGCCCTCTTCCTGGAGGGCGACAGCATCGCCCACTCCATGCTCCCCCTGCTGGAGCGGCTCCACGCCACCAAGGGCTTCAACATCAGCTTTTTCGGCCGGGGTGGGTGTCCCCTTCCCGGCTTTGAACCCTGGGCCGCCAACCGCCATCTGTTGCCCCGCTACCGGGCCTGCCCGGCCCATGCCCGAATGCGGGAGGCCTTTGTCCTGTCCAAAATCCGCCCGGGGGATCAGCTGCTCCTGGTCACGAACATGTATGTGTCGGGGCCCCGCTCCGAGGCGAACCTCCAGGCCGCCATCGCGCGCCTGGCCGAGGCCTTGGAACGCCGACGGGCGGGGCTGATCCTCTTTGCCCCTCTTCCTGTCTTCGCCGAGCGCGCCGCCATTCAGACCCCGTTGAGCCTCTGCTTCCCCGAGTGGTTCCGCCCCCCAAGCGCCATCCCCGCCGACTGCCAGCCGTTCCACATCAACCGTGACGCCGCGTTGCGCGACACCCGACCGCAGCGAGAGCTCCAGCGGCGCTTGCTCGCCCGACACCCCAACATTCACGTCTTCGATCCCTTCCCCCTCCTCTGCCCCCCCGGCCAGGCCACCTGCTCCACCCATCGCCAGGGGGTGATGCTCTTCAACGACGGCATCCACCTCACCACGACCGGCGCGCAAGACCTTGTTCCCGCGTTCGAGGCGTTCTTGCGGACGGTCCTGTCCCCCCCGAAGGAGGCGCGGACGCGCTAACTCTCGGCGGCCAGACACTGGGCCACCACCTCCGCCGTGTTGGCGGAGAGCGGCCCCGCGGCCAGGGTCTCCAGGGCCGCGCGCATCTGGTCGCGTCGCTCGGCGCCAAAGCCGCGCCAGCGGCTGAACACCTTCGCCATCCGGGAGGCGGTGATCGGATTGCGTTGATCCAGCTCGGCGATCCGCTCCGCCAGGAAGCGATAGCCCGAGCCATCGCTGGCGTGAAACACCGGCGTGTTGCTGGCCAGTCCGCCCAGAACGGCGCGCACGGCGTTGGGCGCGTTGGGATCAAAGCGGGGATGGCGCAACAGGGCGGCCACCCGCTCCAAACCATCGGCGAAGGGTGCCGCAGCCTCCAGGGAGAACCAGGAGTCGAGGATCACCGGCTTGTGCTGCCAGCGCCCGTAGAACGCCTCCATCGCCGCCTGGCGCTCCGGCAGGGGGTGGCACTGCAAGGCCCGCAGGCCCGCCCGCGCCAGGGTCATCGATGACCCCTCCACCGCCGCCCGCGCCGCGGCGATGCTGCCCGGGTCCCCCGCCGCCACGCGCCAGCTCCAGATCGTGGCGGTGAGCCTTCGGGCGCCGGTGCCCTCGGGCCAGGGGAGGGTCCAGCCGGAGAGGCAGCGCTCCAGCGCCTGCCGCAGCGGCTCCGCCAAGGCCTCGCCAAAGCGGCGCTCCAAATCCCGCAAGGCGTGGAACAACGCCGGAGGATCCGGTTCTGGAATCTCCTCTTCCAGCTCCGGCAGTCCGGGCAGCGTCAACAACAGGGACTGGCTCGCCTCCGAGAGGGAGGGATCGCGCAGCAGACGCGCGAAGGCATCCGCCAAGGCCTCCTCCAGATCCCCGTCCGGCTGGCCGGCGGCCCGGCGGATCACCGCTCGGCGCAGCAACTGCTGACCCGCGTCCCAGCGGGCGAAGGGATCGCCATCGCAGGCCAGCAGGTGCACGCGCTCGCGATTCGGGCGTCCCAGCTTCACCCGCACCGGCGCCGAAAAATGGCGCAGCACCGACAGGGCTGGCGGCGGGTCCTGAACGGGCAGGCCCTCCAGCCGCAGCCGCCGCACCGGCTGGTCGATCACCAGCAGCCGGGTGCCGCTCCCGGGCCTCGCCTCGGCATCGACCGGGAGCGCGTCATCGGGATCGCCAGCCAGCCGCACGGGCAACGCTTGGCCCGCCTGGTCCAGCAGGCCGATGGCCAGGGGGATCAGCAGGGGAGCCTTCTCCGGCTGGCCGGGCGTGGGGGGAGTCGACTGACGGATCTCCAGCTCCAGCGTGCCGCTGGATCGTCGCCACCGCCTGCGGATGGAGAGGATGGGGGTGCCCGCCTGGTGATACCAGCGCCGGAACTGCTGGAAGTCGAACAGGGGGGCTTGACCCGCCGCGTCCCAGCTCCGCCGAGCCGCGTCCTCCATCGCCTGTGCAAAGTCCTCACAGGTGGCCGCGGTGCCATCGTGGCGCTCCACATAGAGCGCGATGCCCTGCATGAACACCTCTTCCCCGAGAAGGGTGTGCAGGATGCGAATCACCTCCGCCCCTTTTTCGTAAATGGTTGTGGTGTAGAAATTGTCAATGGCTTCGTATTGATCTGGCTGCACGGGATGGGCTGTAGGGCCTGCATCCTCGCGAAATTGGGTGTTACGCAGCAACGAGGCGGTTTCGATGCGCACTTGCGCATGGCCATGGAGATCCGCACTGAAGCACTGGTCGCGAAATACGGTCAATCCCTCCTTCAGGGAGAGTTGAAACCAGTCGCGACAGGTGATGCGATTTCCGGTCCAGTTGTGAAAATATTCATGGGCAATCACGCTTTCAACCCGCTCCAACTCACCGTCTGTTGCCGTCTCCGCGTCGGCCAGGACCAGCTTGGAATTGAATAAATTCAAGCTCTTATTTTCCATGGCGCCCATGTTGAAGTGGCGCACTGCAACAATATTGTATTCATCCAAATCATATTCCAATCCATAGACGGTCTCGTCCCATGTCATCGCGCGCTTCAGGCTGTGCAGCGCATGGGCCGTGTAGGGCTCATCGCCTGATTCCACGTGCAGGCGCAGGCGCACAGGCCGTCCGGACGCCGTGGTGAACAGACCCTCCACCTCCTTCAACCGCCCGGCCACCAGGGCAAAGAGGTAGGAGGGCTTGGGAAAGGGATCCTCCCAGAGGGCGTAATGGCGTCCGGAGGACCCGCTCCCCTCCGACAGAATCCCCCGTGACACGCAATTGCCATTGGACAGCAGCACCGGCTCCCGCTCCTGATCGGCCTCGATCCGAACCCGCCAGCGGCTCAGCACATCGGGACGATCCGGATGGAAGGTGATCCGTCGGAATCCCTCGGCTTCGCATTGGCTGGTGACCATCCCCTCGCTCACGTAAAGCCCTTCCAGGCTCGTGTTCCGGTGGGGCTCGATCCGCACCAGGCTTTTGAGCTGAAACGGGCGCTGCGGCGGCTGGAACACGGTGAGGGTCTCAGCATCCAAGCCGTAGGCCTCGCTCGGCAGCTCCTGGCCATCCAGGTGGAGGCTGAGCAGTTGCAGGTCCACCCCCTTCAGGGACAACGGGGACGGCTCGGCGCTGGCGAGGGGATGGGGAGCCAGCTCCAACGTGCACTCCACCAAGGCGTGATCCTGGAAGAGCTGAACGGTCAGATCGGTGCTTGGCACCAGATAGGAAGCCGGAAGGTAGTCGGCGCGTCGCACGACGGGCATCGGGAGCCGAGAGCACAGAACCAGGGAGAGGCGAACCCTTCCCGGCCCTGATCATCTCGCAGCTCCAGAGACCGCCAGGATCACCGGCCCGCGGGGATCACTTTTTGGGGGGTTGTCCTGCGGATTGCAGGGCCTGCTTCACCTGGGCGAGGAGGGGGTCAAAGTCCTTTTTCCAGTCAGCGGGAAGGGTTTTGCCGCAGAGGCTATCCACCCGCAACACAAGCTGGGCCACCGAACCATTGGCCAGCTGCTCCCGGGTCAGCGCCGTCTGGGCCCCGGGAACCCGACCGCCATGCTTGCTGGACAGCACCGTCACAAGCATGTTGAGGTTGCTCTGCATGGCGGGGTTGAAGGGCACCTTGGTCTGCGACAGGGTGCACATGTTGATGGCCGCCATGCCGAGGTAGGTGTTCAATTCCTCAGGGGTGGCGGCTTTCTGGTTCTGGTTGACGGCGGGAGGTTGCTGAGGCTGAGCCAGGACTCGCTCAGGAACCCCTAGGGAAGCGCCCACCAGGGCCAGGGCCAGTGCCAGGGCGGAACGCTTGGCAAGCATGGGGGGAGAAGCTGGGACTGCCCCATGGTGATCCATCGCCCGTCAGCCGCCAGAGCCCTCAGGACGGCTCAAGAAGGGGCGCACCCGGCGCCTCCACCCGTTCCTCATGGTGAATCTCGGACAGCTCCAGCTCGCCGTTGCGCCAGGAATAGATCGAGCGCGCGCGGTAACGATCCTGGTCCACCAGACGGATGTGCTCCAGGATGTCCCATTCCTGATAATGCGACTCAAAGATCAGCTCGTGTTCATCCACCTGGCGGATCTGGCTCTTGCTGGGAGACCCGCAAAGGTAGGCCTGGCTGCGGCGGAGCTGGTGACCGCAGAGATAGGCCTCCATCGTGCCGGTGCGCACGTAGCGGGGCTTGCGATCAAAGAAGTCGTACTCCTTTTCCGGCCACCAGGTGAAGCGATAGGCCGCCTCTCCTTCGATGGGTTCGCTGAATCCCTCCACCCGCAGCATCATATCCACGCGCAGAACATCGCCATCGGCGAAGAAGTAGAGGCGTCGGGATCGCCACAGGCCGAGATTGCGTGAAAACCAGCGCTTCAACGTGTTGTCCAGCTGAATGCGGCTGCGCGGTGGATCCAAGCGAGGGGCTGGCAGCACCACCGGGGACACCTTGGCGGCGGCCAGGAGGCGATCCAGCGACGTGGCATGGTCTGCCCCCGGAAGCTCAGGCACGGAGGTCATGGCGCGAAGCACGCCGGCTGGGAACCTCTCATTCATAGCAAGCAAACTGGAAACGCGTTGAAAACTCCATAAGGTGGGCAGGAGAACCTTGCGGGAGGGTGGCGTGAGCGGGGGGGCGGACCCAGCGCCGGATCAGCCGGCTGACCTGCCGAATGGCGCCGGTCCGAACGGGGGATCCTCCGGTGGACCCCAAAGCCTGAAGTTGCTGCTGCTGGCCAATCCCCACCATCTGGCCAGCCCCAACCTGCGCTCGTTGGTGGCCTTCCTGCGGGGCGATGACTCGGGGTTCGACGTGACGCTGGAGGTGGTTGATCCCGCCAGGCAGCCGGAATTGCTGGAACTGCATCGCCTCGTGGCCACGCCGGCCCTGGTGAAGCTGGCTCCTCTCCCCAAGCAGGTCTTCGCTGGCAGCACCCTCCCCTCCCAGGTGCGCAGCTGGCTGCCGCGCTGGCAGCAAATGGAGGTGGTGAGCACCCTCGGCCTCAGCCTGCGGCCCGCCGAAATGGATGGCAGCCGCACCCAGCGGGAGGTGCAGCTGGAAGACCAACTGCTGGTGTTGCGTCAGGAGAACGAGACGTTGATCGAGCGCCTGGGGGTGCAGGAGCGGCTCCTGCGCATGGTGGCCCATGAACTGCGCACCCCCCTCACGGCCGCCAAGCTGGCTCTCCAGAGCCACGGCCTCGGGCAGATTGACGACCATCGCTTCCAGGACGTCCTCCACCGCCGCCTGGACGACATCGAGGCCCTCTCCCGCGATCTGCTGGAGGTGGGCACCACCCGTTGGGAGGCCCTGTTCAACCCCCAGCGGCTCGCTCTCGGGCAGGTGGTGGCCGATGCGATCCTGGAGCTGGAAAAGCTGTGGGTGGGCCGGCGGCTGGAACTCGTCACCGACATCCCCGCCGATCTGCCCGACCTCTATGCCGATCAGCGGCGGATGCGCCAGGTGTTGCTCAACCTTCTGGAAAACGCCTTCAAGTTCACCCCGGATGGGGGCCGCGTCAGCCTCACCCTCCTGCACCGCACCAGTCAGTGGGTGCAGGTGAGTGTCTGCGACAGCGGTCCGGGCATCCCACGGGAGGAGCAGGAACGCATCTTTCAGGATCGCGTTCGCCTTCCTCAGACCTCCGGCACCACCTCGGGCTACGGCGTGGGACTCTCCGTGTGCCGCCGCATCGCCGAGGTGCACGGCGGTCGGATTTGGGTGGTGTCCGAGCCCGGCGAGGGCGCCTGCTTCCACTTCACCGTGCCGGTCTGGAACGGCCAGAGCGGCCCCGCGGAGATGCAGGCGGCCAAACCCCCATGGCCTTGAGGCGCCCCCGCGCGTCCCTCCCGCTCCCTCCGCTGGCGCCACGGGGCCGGCGGCTTGGAAGACCGATCCTTGACGAAGGGCGCTCCCAGCCCCTAGGTTCCAAAACGTCAGCGATCGATCTCTCCACGATTTCTCCTTCACCACGTCGAGCGTCTTCAATGGCGCTGGGCCAAGGTTGAGGAAGAATCAAGAGATCTTGCCCCATGGTTCATAAACCTCTTTTGAGGGTATGGATTTAGGTGCATCATCGATGTCTCCTTTTGGAGCGCTGTGGCCTCGCCCCCATCGTCTAGAGGCCTAGGACACCTCCCTTTCACGGAGGCGACAGGGGTTCGAATCCCCTTGGGGGTATTGATTTCCGTCTGGATGCTTTTCTTCCAAGGCGTTTTGTACGTGCCGAATCTCAAATTCTTTGATTGAAGGTGTTTAGAGATTGCGTTGGCTCGATTTCTTTGACTTTTGCTCCAGGCCGCCGGCGGTGGTTGCAGGGCTGGGAGGCGAGCCTTGGCAAGATCAACAGACGTGACGGATCCAGTTCACGAGTCCGTGACCATGCGGTCGTCGCCCCCGCAGTCGTTGCAGGAATGCGGATCTCGGATTCCCTCAAGCCGGAGAGGGGTCGAGGATGGCTGAGAGGCCTTCGGGGTGATGGAAGGGCTGCGGGGACAGCGACACTCAAGTGGAGGCTGAGGTTTCCCGTTTCATGGCTTCTTGCTGCACCCCCCGCAGGTTGTTGGCCAGATCCTGTTGCAGACGCTGCTCGATCAAGCCGATGGGCATGCCGGGCTTGCCCTGGACCAGCAGGTCGTAAAACAACCAGCTGCTGGTGGCATCCCGTCCCACGCGCCATTCCCCTTGGAAACAGCGGAAATCACCCTGCTGCAAGCGGAACGTCAGACGTCCGCACGCCATCTCCTCGCGCAGCTCCAGCGTGACGCGGGCTGAGAAGCGCAGGCCACAAAGCAGTTGCGTGCCGACCTGCTCCACCCCGAGAGCGTCCTCCCGCCGCCAAACGACGCGTGAATGCTCGAGATTGGGAATAAAACGATGGAGATTGTCGTAATCTGTAATAACATTCCAAATCGACGCGGGCTGGGCGTCCAATCGCAGCTGGATGGCCAATCTTCGTTTGCCATGGGGCAAACGTTCCATGTCTTGCTGGATCGTGTCGAGACCGCAAATCAGCGGCGGGGAGAGGAGAGCGCCTGTCTCAAGGGGCTGGGCGGACGAAAGGGAGGCCAGAAGCTGATGCGCCAAGATGACTCAGAGGACGCCGGAACGATGTGAGCTGGGGCAGGTGCCCTGGCTTGCGCCCGCACGTGTCTTGTCTCACCACCTCAAGCTAGCCGGATTGCGGCCGAACGGTGCGGTTGGTGCGTTTCCTATGATCCGCCAGTGTGTTGGGAACTCTGAGATGCGTGTCTCCACCGGCCTTGGCTCAAGCTCCGACAACCGGATGTTCACCGTGGTGGTTGAAAGCTTCGGTGCGGGGCCGCAGCGGCGGGCTGAGCGGGTGATGACGGTGCCCTTTCAGCAACTGCAGTCCTTGATGCAGACCATCGCCCAGAAAGGTGGTCGGATCAAGGTTGTCAGTGCTGGCGACGGCGAGTCCACGCCGCCGGCCTCCGCACCAGCTGCTGTCTCGGCGCCGACTCCCACCCCAACACCCTCTGGTCCCAAAGCAGCAGTGAGCCACGCCGACGTCCCCGTCAACCTTTACAAGCCCAAGGATCCCTTCATCGGCGCGGTCACAGGCAACTACAGCCTCCTGGCCGAAGGCGCCATCGGGCGCGTCAACCACATCACCTTTGACCTCTCCGGCGGCCGTCTCCACTACGTGGAGGGCCAGAGCATCGGCATCATTCCCGACGGTGTCGACGCCGCTGGCAAGCCCCACAAACTTCGCTTGTACTCCATCGCCAGCACCCGCCACGGCGATGACACCAACGACAACACCGTCTCCCTCTGTGTGCGGCAACTTCAGTACGAGAAGGATGGCGAGCTGATCAACGGCGTCTGCTCCACCTTCCTCTGCGACATCGAGCCAGGAGCCCAGGTCAAGATCACCGGACCTGTCGGCAAGGAGATGCTTCTGCCGGCGGATGAGGAGGCCAACATCATCATGCTGGCCACGGGAACCGGCATCGCTCCGATGCGGGCCTACCTGCGACGCATGTTCGACGCCGAGGAGCGGGCCAAGAACCCGGAGTATCAGTTCCGCGGCAAAGCCTGGCTGTTCATGGGCGTGCCCACGACACCCAACCTTCTCTATGAGGAGGATTTCCAGAGCTATCTCAACGCCTATCCCGACAACTTCAGCTACACCAAGGCCATCAGCCGGGAGCAAAACAATGCTTCCGGTGGGCGCATGTACATCCAAGATCGCGTTTTGGAGCATGCCGATGAGATCTTTGCCCTGATTGAAGATCCCAAAACCCACGTCTACATGTGTGGTCTGAAGGGGATGGAGCCTGGAATCGATGAAGCGATGACCGCGGCGGCCAACGCCAAAGGCCTCAATTGGGCCGAGCTTCGTCCCAGCCTGAAGAAGCAGGAGCGTTGGCACGTGGAAACCTATTGATCAGAGCTTCCACACACAATTGTTGAGGATTCCACTTGCTGGCGGCGCTTGGGGCCTGAGCCTCGTTAAACCGGAGGTAACGGCCTTTTCGCCATGACCGCGATTTTGACCAATCCCCTCCGGGTGGGGCTGCGCCAAGAGAGGGTCATTCCCCCTCAGTGCCTGGTCATCTTCGGCGCCAGCGGCGATTTGACCCACCGCAAGCTGGTACCGGCGCTGTTCGAGCTCCATCGGCAGCGCCGCCTTCCCAGTGAATTCGCTGTCCTGGGCTGCGCTCGCCGACCCTGGAGCGATGACGACTTCCGCCAGCGCATGGGGGAGGCTCTCGCCGCCGAAATCGCTGAGCACCCCACCGCTTGGGAGCACTTCAGCCAAGGCCTTTTCTACGAGCCGGTGGATCTGCAGCAAAGCGACCATCTGGTGCGCCTGGCTGGACGTTTGGATGCGTTGGATCGTCTGCGGGCGACCCGAGGCAATCGCACGTTCTATCTTTCGGTCTCGCCCGAGTTTTATGGCAGTGGCTGTCGCGCTCTGGCGGGCGCCGGCCTGCTGGCAGACCCGGAGCGAAGTCGGGTCGTGATCGAAAAACCGTTCGGCCGCGACTACGGCAGCGCCCAAGCCTTGAACAAGGTGGTTCAGGCCTGTGCCAAGGAAAGCCAGGTGTTTCGCATCGATCATTATCTGGGCAAGGAAACCGTTCAAAACATCCTTGTGCTGCGCTTTGCCAACACCATTTTTGAACCCCTATGGAATCGAAATTATATTTCTAGTATTCAGATTACGGCGGCTGAAACAGTTGGTGTCGAGGAGCGCGCCGGCTACTACGAAACTGCGGGCGCTCTCCGGGACATGGTGCAAAATCACCTCACCCAGATTCTCGCCCTGACCGCCATGGAGCCGCCCGGTCGCTTCGATCCGGAGGCCATTCGCAACGAAAAGGCGAAGGTGCTGCAGGCGGCCCATCTCGCCAACGAGGAGGAGGCCTGGAAGTGTTGCGTCAGGGGTCAGTACAGCGCCGGGGGAACGAAGGAACATCCCCTGCCGGGCTATCGCGGCGAGCCGGGTGTGAATCCCAACAGCACCACGGAAACCTATGTGGCGATGAAGTTGTTCATCAACAACTGGCGCTGGCAGGGGGTGCCCTTCTATCTGCGCACCGGCAAACGCCTGCCCAAACGCCTCAGCGAGGTGGTGCTGACCTTCCGCGAGGCGCCGGTGCACCTGTTTGACGCCGCAGGAGGGGCTCCCACAGCCAATCAATTGATCCTGCGCATCCAGCCGGATGAGGGAGCCGAGATCAAGTTCGAGGTGAAGGCGCCAGGTTCAGGCATGCGCAGTCGCCCGGTGGACATGGGCTTCAGTTATGACGAATCCTTTGGAGAACCCTCGGATGAGGGGTATGTGCGCCTTCTGGCGGACGCCATGCTCGGCGACACCACACTGTTCACCCGCAGCGATGAGGTGGAGGCGGCCTGGCGGCTCTACACCCCGCTGCTGAAATTGATTGAAGACTCCCCCTGGCAGATCCCGGTGCATCCCTATGAGGCGCGCACCTGGGGTCCTGGAGCCTCCGACAACCTCCTGGCCGAAGACGGTCTGATCTGGCGTCGACCCTGACGTTTGCCCCATCCCACGCCCCTTCTGTCTCTGAGCCATGTCTGCCCAACTCACCCTTCTGGCCCCCCTGCAGATTCCTCCCCCGGAGGTGGTCCCCTACCTGGGGCAGCTTTGGCATGACGGCCTGGACGGAGCTTCCGGTGCCGCTACCTTCACCCTTCTGGTCTGGGAGCCCTCCTGGCTGGAACAGCAGCTGGTCCGTGTCGGCCAGGTGGATGGTCCCATCACCGGCCTCGACAGGCCCGACGTGCTCTCCTCCGCCCGGGATCTGGTGGGCAGCCTCGGGCTTCCCCCCAGCACGGCACCCATGGACCCCGGGCTTTCGTGGATCCTGGGCCAACAGCCCGGCCACCACGAAGCCCAGGATCTCCGCGGTCAGTTCGTCGACAGCGCCATCAGCGCCCACATGCCTCGCCGACTGATCACCCTGGCCCCCACCCTGGATGACGCCAAACCTCTGGAAACCCTTGTGGCGGCCTACTGTCCCCTGCCGGATGAAGGGGGGGCGGGCGCGGCTTGCGGGGATGTGGTGGTGTTGCGGGGCAGCCTGGGCGCCCTGCGGGAGGCCATCCCCATGGTCCAGCCCCTTGTGCGGGACGACCTGCCCTGCTGGGTGTGGTGGAATAGCAGCCTGGATGAGCCGATCGAGGTGCTGGAGGCCTTGGCCACCGGTCCCCGCCGCCTGGTGATCGACACCTCCCGCGGCCAGCCGGCTCGCTGCCTGGAGGTCCTCGTGAACCGGATCAACACCGGCCAGGCGGTGAATGATTTCAACTGGTTGCGGCTGCGCAGCTGGCGGGAATCCCTGGCCATGGTCTTCGATCCGCCCTCCAGGCGCGATGCGCTCCAACATGTGGTTCAGCTCGACATCGACGTGGAGGGAGACCATCCGGTCAAGGGGCTGCTGCTGGCGGCCTGGATGGCCGACCGTCTCGGCTGGCACCTGGAGAGTTCGCGCCCGGTGATCCAGGATGGCGTCATCGCCGGCATCGCCGCCGAGTTTCAGCGGACAGATGGCGAGACCGTCCGCTTCCGCCTGATGCCGGTGCCCGTGGGTGTGCCCAAGGCCCATCCGGGAGCGATCGTGGGCTTGCGCTTGATCTGCCAGCCCCAGCAACGCCCGCCGCTCTGCGTGATTCTCTGCTCGGAAAGCGGCGGTTGCATGCGTCTGGAAGCGGGCGGCATGGCGGCGATGGAGTTGGCGGAGGAGGTGGTGCCTCTGCCTGAGGAGAGCGAGGAGAAGGAGATGGCCCGATTGTTGGGGGGAGGCCACGATTCCACCAACCCCCTTCTGGCCTCGGCCGCGCCCCTGGCCGCCAGCCTGTTGCCGGAGGCCGTGGCCGCGCAAGGGTTCGCCCGCTCTTGAGCTGTCTGATCGCCGCTCCCAGCAGTGGCAGCGGCAAGACCCTGGTGAGCCTCTCCCTGGTCGCCTTGGCGCGTCAGCGGGGCGCCCGGGTGCAGACCTTCAAGGTGGGCCCCGACTACCTGGATCCCCAGCTTCTCTCCGCGGTCGCCGGCCGGGACTGCCGCAATCTCGATCCCCTGCTCTGCGGGGACGACTGGGTCCGGCGCGCCTTCCACTGGCATGCGAGCCAGGCCGATGCCGTGCTGGTCGAGGGGGTGATGGGGCTGTTTGATGGCCGGGGCCCCACGGCGGAGGGAAGTTCAGCCCAGGTGGCCGATCTGTTGGGACTGCCCGTCGTGCTCGTCGTGGAGGCGTCCCGGCAGGCGGGATCGGTGGCGGCCCTGGTGCGGGGCTTCCGGGACCATGGCCCTCCGAAGGTCATCCTGGCCGGAGTGGTGCTGAACCGGGTGGGCAGCCCCCGTCATCGCGCCCTGCTGGAGGCGTCGCTGGCCTCCCTCGGCGTCCCGGTGCTGGGTGTGCTCCCGCCGCACCCGGCCCTGGAGCTCCCCTCCCGCCACCTGGGGCTCCTGCCGCCCCATGAACTCGCGGATCTGCGCGCGCGGACCGAGCAATGGGCGCATTTGGCCCAGACCCACCTGGCCATCGATCGCCTCTGGCCCCTGCTGGCCGCAGCTCCCGCCCCGGCGGGGCAGACCGATCCCATTCGCGCCGTCCTCACCCGGGCTCGCCTGGAGTGGACGAACGCGGCGAGCGTGAACGGCGCCGGCGCGATGGTCGGCTCCGCGGAACCTTTCGGCTCCACGGAACCTTTCGCCTCCGCGGAACCTTTCGCATCCGCGGAACCTGTCGACTGTGCGGAACCTGTCGCCTCAAGAGAAACGGAGGACGGGACGGGTGGAGAGCCCCCCCGAGCGCGCGCCGTTGTGATCGCCCGGGACGCCGCCTTCCATTTCCTCTACCCGGAGGTGCGCGAGTGTCTGGAGGCCTTGGGCCTGCCCGTGCGGTTCTGGAGTCCCCTGGCGGATGACCCCTTGCCGGAAGACTGCGCCGCCGTCGTGCTTCCCGGGGGGTATCCCGAACTCCATGCGGCGGCCCTGGCCGATGCCGCTCGCAGCCGTGTCTCCCTGGCGCGGGCCAGCCGGCGCGGGGTACCGATCGTGGCGGAATGCGGCGGGCTCCTGCTGCTCGGGCAGCGGCTGGTGGATCCCGCTGGCGTGGCTTGGCCCATGGCCGGGGTGCTGCCCTTCGAGGCCCGCCCCGGCAGCCTCAGGCTGGGCTATCGCCTGGCCCAAGGCCAGCGGGACGGCCTGCTGGTGCGGGCCGGTGAGCCGTGGCGGGGCCATGAATTTCATCGCTGGCAACTCCACCCGGGATCCCCTGACGCCCCCGGCCCTTCGCTGTGGCAACTTGAAGGGTGGGGCGTTGAGAGGACCTTGGAGGGATGGACCACACCGAGCCTGCACGCCAGTTGGCTGCACATTCACTGGGCTGGTTTCCCGAAGATTCCCTTGCGCCTGGCCGCCGCCATCGAGGCCGTCGCGAAGCCGCCGCGGAACGGCGCTTCCTGGCGCCTCACGAGCCCGCTCCAACTCCCCACCCCGAGCGTTGGCGCCTGATCGTGCGGGGGAAGGTGCAGGGGGTGGGCTACAGGGAAGGGTGCCGGCAGTGCGCGCAGGATCTCCGCCTCAGCGGCTGGGTGCGCAATCTTCCGGACGGCACCGTGGAGGTGGAGGCGGAGGGACGGGCGCGGGATCTGGCCACGCTGGTGTTGTGGTGCGAGCGGGGGCCCCTGCCGGCGACGGTGTTCAGCGTGCATGCCAGGAGGATTGCTCCGGTGGGAGGGGATTGGTTTGAAATCCGACGCTGAACAGACCTGCATGGTCCGGACCAGCTGGGAGCCCCCTCCATGGAGATGAGCCACTGGGGAGAGTTGCTGGGCTACGCCCTGGCCATTGGGTTCAGTCCACTCCATCTCGCACTGTTGCTTCTTCTGCTGCTCGGCCCGCGACCCCTGCGTCGCGGGGCCTTTCTGGTGTTGAGCTGGCTGCTGATGAACGCTGTGGTGATCGGGCTGCTTCTGGGCGTCGGCCATGAGTTCCTGCTCACCATGGAGAAGGGCACCAGCCATCGCACAGGACTGGATCTGCTCGCCGCCGGGGCCTTTTTCGCCCTGGGCCTCAAAGCCCTCAGCGGCGGCCTTGCCGCTGGCGAAGGCCAGCCGGAATGGAGTCGACAGCTCGACCGGCTGCTGGCCCTCCCCCTGCCCCTCTTGCTGCTGTTGAGCGCCGCGCTGCAGGTGGCGGGACCGGATGATCTGTTTCTCTATGCCAAAGCCGCCGGCGCCCTGTTGCGACCCGGTTGGGACGGGCTGCAGGACACGGCTCTCACCCTGGGGTTCAGCGGCATGACCAGCCTGCTGCTGCTTGTGCCGCTCCTGGCCTGCGCCGTGGCCGGACAGGAGCGGTTGCGGCCGTTCCTCTCTCGGCTGAAGGAAGGGTTGGATCGCTACGGGCAGGGGCTGGTGGGGGTGATCTGCATCGCCCTGGCCCTGCTGGCGGGGTGGCAGGGGGTGGAAGGGCTGCGCCTTGGCGGAGCGATGGCGATGGCGGGATGAACCAGCGGCGCGGCTAACCGCTGAGCCAGTCGCGCCAGAGGGTCTGATCGGCGGCTGAGGCTGGCCCCGCTTCCATCGTCACCCCCTGGCTGGCCCGGCTCACAGCCACATAGGCCAGCTGGCGGCAGAGTTGTTCCTCCCGCGGCCAGAAGACATCCCCCGCGACGAACACCTCGCCGAAGGTGCTGCCCTGGCTGCGATGCACGGTGAGCACGGCGGCGGGGCCGAGGGAGGCGAAGGCGTCGCGGAGGAGAAAGAACTGTCGCCAGATCCGCCGCGCCTCGGTCGCTTCGGCTGCGCGAGCCGCCGCGCGCAGGCGCTGCAGGGTTCGCTCCAGGGCCAGCCGCGACGGGCTGCCGATGGGGGGCAGAAGTCTCAGGGTGAGACGCGTGTCCCCGGCATCGACGCTCACCATCAAGGTGTCGATCACGGCGGGCGTCGGGTCATCGTCCTCGCCGGCCAGCCAGCCGCTCTCACCCGCTCCCCCGGGCGTCAGGACATACTGCCCGGCCTCCACCTCTCGCACCACCACCTCCCGGTTGGAGCTCAAGCAGAGCTCCGGATCCTCCGGGGCCTTCGCCTCCTCCACGCACGCCGGGGCCAGCACCGGGGAGCGGGTGATCAGGACCTCCCCCGGCAGCACCGGCAGAGTGTCGGCGCGATCGCCATGGAGCGCCTTGCGGGCGATGGGCGCGAGCGTCTCCAGGGTGCGATTGGTGTAGCAGAGGATGCGCGCCAGATCGGGATTGTCGGTCTCGGTGCAGCGCCGCAGGGCGCGCTGGGCCGCTTGCAGCCACTCCTGGCGGTCCAGGAGCGCCACCATGCCCTGGTCGGTGCGACAGGGGGGCAGCAGGGGGGGGCGACGGCACGGCAGGGCACCCTCCCGCAGGCCTGAGGCCAGGCGCAGGACGGGGCCCTGATGGCGCACCACCCGGGTGAGGCTCGCCTGGCAGACCCGCGCCAGGGAAAAGACCGGGCTTTCCCTCTCCCCGACCGGCGGCAACTGGGCGGGATCGCCGATGAACACCAGCCGGCAGGCGAAGGGCTGGGCGCAGCGCAGGGTGATCTCCAGCAGCTGGCCATCCACCATGGAGGCCTCGTCCACCAGTACCAGGCCGAGAGGCTCCAGGGCTGTCGCCGTTTGAGCGGTTTCCGAGCAGCGCTCCCGATCGCCCTCGCGCCGCAGCTTCAGGCGCAGCAGGCGGTGGAGGGTGGAGGGGAACCAGGTGGGCTGAAGCCCCACCCGCTCGAGGTGATCGCGCAGGACACCCACCGCCTTGTGGGTGGGGGCGACCACCGTCCAGCAGAGCCCCTGCGCTTCGGCGTGGGCCAGGAAGCGCATGGAGAGAAACGTCTTGCCGGTGCCGGCGTAGCCGCGCAACAGAAACGGCGTGCCATCGGCGGGGGCGGACAACCAGGCCGCGAAGGCCTCCGCGGCGGCCTGTTGGTCACCGCTGAGCTCCGCCGCGTCGCGCAGTCGAGGTGGAGGGCGTTTCACCCGATGCCGTGCAGCAGTCCGCGGGCCAGATGCAGGGGAGAGCCCACCCACACGAGGCCGGGAAGGGCCACGGCAGGGCCGATGAGACTGCCCGCCAACACCTCCAGCCGCGTGTGTCCGAGGTTTTCTTTCAGGGGATGGAGCACCGGGTCCTGATCCACCAGCCCCGGGGTGGGATGGGTGTCCCAGAGGCCATCCGGGAGGCCGTTGACCCGCGCGGCCGTCAATCCCGCCGCGCGACGAACGCCGCTGGCGTCATAGAGGATCACGAACGTCACCGTCGCCGCGAGGGCGAAGAGGGGATCGCCATAGCCATGCAACCAACCGATGCCGGCACTGGTGCCGGTCATCAGGGCCGAGTGGCTGGATGGCATGCCGCCGGTCTCCACCAACACCCCTGGACGCCAGCGCCGATGCACCACGAGCTCGATGAGCAGCTTGGAGAGCTGCGCCACGCCACAGGCCGCCAACCCCCACGCCAGCACGGTGTTGTCCAGGACATCGATCAGGGGGTGATTCATGAAACGCGCAGGCGGTGGGTCAGCGATCGCGGCTGGTGATGTAGTCGGCGAGGGCCAGCAGGGGCTGGGCTCGCTCGCTCCAGGGGGCCAGGGCGCCCTTGGCTTCGCCCACCAGCGCGTCCGCCCGCTGGCGCGACTCCTCCAGGCCCAGCAGCTTGGGATAGGTGGTTTTGTCGGCGGTGAGGTCCTTGCCGGCGGTCTTGCCGAGCACCTCGCTGCTGGCGGTGACATCCAGGATGTCATCAATGATCTGAAAAGCGAGGCCGATCCCGCGGGCATAGACCCGCAGGGCCTCGAGCAGCTCCGCGCTGGCGCCCCCCACCAGGGCGCCGCAGACCACACAGGCCCGCAGGAGGGCGCCGGTCTTGTGGAGATGGATGTATTCGAGGGTGGTGAGGTCCACGTCCTTGCCTTCCGACTCCAGATCCACCACCTGGCCGCCCACCAGTCCTGGAGCGCCCGAGGCGAGGGAGAGCTCGCCGACGACCGCCAGCAACCGCTCCGGACTGACATCCGGGCTGCGGCGGGCGACCATCTCGAAGGCGCGGGTGAGGAGAGCGTCGCCCGCGAGGATGGCCATGGCCTCGCCAAACATCTTGTGGCTGGTGGGCCGTCCGCGACGGAGGTCGTCGTTGTCCATGGCGGGCAGGTCGTCATGGATCAGCGACATGGTGTGAACCATTTCCAGGGCCACGGCGGTCGGCAGGGCCTCTTCGGCGGCCCCCCCCGCCAGCTCACACGCCGCCAGGCAGAGGATGGGACGCAAGCGCTTGCCCCCCGCCAGCAGGGAATAGCGCATGGCCTCCCGGAGGGTTTCGGGCTCTTCCGGACCCAGAGAGGCCTCCAGGGCCGTCTCGATCCGTTCGCGGGACGCCCGCAGATAGGCGCCGAAATCAAAGGAGGTGTGAACCGCCGTGGTCATGGCGGATGGCGGGGGATGGGCGGATTCTCTCATCTGTCCGGCTCACGCCCCGGATCTCTGGTCGGCGCCCTCAAAAGAGCCAAGCGTCGAGGTCGTGGGGTTGATCGTGGGCGCGGCACCACCCCACCACCGTGTTGAGCAGAAGCATGGCGACCGTCATCGGTCCCACGCCGCCGGGCACCGGTGAGAGCGCCGCCGCCAGGGGCTCCACCTCTTCCGCTTTCACATCGCCGCAGAGCTTGGCTTTTCCTCCGGGGGCGGCGTCGGGGGCGGGGGGGAGCTGATGGATGCCCACATCCACCACCACGGCCCCGGGCGTCACATGTTCGGCGCCGATCATCCGGGGCCTCCCGGCGGCCACCACCAGCACCTCCGCCTGGCGCGTGAGGGCCGCCAGATCGCGGGTGTGGGAATGGGCCACGCTCACGGTGGCGTTGGCGGCCTGGAGCATCAGGGCCATGGGTTTGCCCACCAGGATGCTGCGCCCCACCACCACCGCCCGTCGTCCCTCCAAGGGAACCTCGGCCTGACGCAGCAGCGCCATCACGCCGGCCGGCGTGCAGCTGCGCGGGCCGGCCTCCCCTTTGAGGAGTCGCCCCAGATTCAGCGTATGCAGGCCATCGGCATCTTTCGCGGGATCAATGGCCGCCAGGAGGGGCCCCTCGCGCAAGCCGGGGGGGAGGGGAAGCTGCAACAAAATGCCATCCACCTCGGGATCGGCGTTGAGCCGCTGAATGCGGTCGAGGACGTCCGCCGGCGAGGCGCTCGCGCTGAGGTGGGCGCCCAGATTGCGGATGCCCACCCGCGCGCAGGCCTTTTCCTTGTTGGCCACATACACGCCGCTGGCCGGGTCATCGCCCACGCGCAACACGGCCAGGCCCGGCGGGCGTCCCACCGTGGTCTGGTGTGCGCCGATCACGGCGCTCAGACGGTTCTCAATCTCCGCGGCCAAGCGGCGCCCATCCAGAACAGTGGCCACGATCAGGGAAGGCAGACATCACAAAACCAGCATGCAATCCCGCGCCGGTCAGCGCCAAGGAAAGCATCGCTAAGTTGTGCTGGAATCTGGCCAGTCATGGCTCGGGCCTTGCCTTTCCCTTTCGGGGCCTTTTCCGTGTCGCGACGCTTGGCCTCCAGGCTGTGGCGGTGGCTCTCGCGCCTGGAGCGTCCCCGGCAGGCCGTCGTGCCCTGGACCGCCGCGGGGATCACCGCGGTGGTGCTGGCCTCCGTGGTTGTGGCGCTGGTGACGAGCTGGCCCTGGCTGCTGCGAGCGAATCTGAGCCCCGGCCTGCCGGCGCCCTTCTCCGTGCGGGCGCCCCGAGCGGCGCTGGTGATCGACAGCGTCGCCCTGGAGCAGCGCCGCAGCGTCATTGGGGCCCGGTCGCAGGTGCAGGTGGTGGACGACGCCGCCAGCCGCGCCCTCCAGGACGAGCTGGACCTGCTCCTGAAGCAACTGCAACAACAGATCAGCAGCCGTCAGGCCCGCCTGGATCCCTTCAATCTCTCCGCTGCGGAACGGGCCTGGCTTCTGGGGCGGAGTCCCCAGGAGCTGCTCACCTGGCAGCAGGCGGTGCAGAAGGCCCAGCTGCGGATGCTCAGCCAGGGGGTGGTGGCCTCCGTGGCGGACGAACCGCTGCTGCTCGCGGCCCGGCTGCAGTTGGAGGGCCAACCGCCTCCGGGCCAGAGCCTCGGCAGTCGCCTGGTGGTGCGCAGCCTGCAGGGCCGCACCAACCTGCGCGGCGATCGCTTCTTGAGGCAGCAGCGCATCGAGGAGCTCGTCACCCAGGCGGGACTGCCCACGATCACCGTGCGCCGCGGCGATCTGATCAGCCGCCAGGGGGAGCCGATCACGCCCCAGGCGTTTGATGTGCTCGATTATTTCGGCCTGATCAACCGCCGTCCCCAACCCCTCGCCTGGATGGGCCACTTCGGCGAGGCCTTGATCGCCTGTGGCGTGATGGTGCTGGTGATGCGGCGCTGGAAGGCCAGCCTGGAGCCCCGCCAGGTGTTGCTGGCCTTGGCCATGCTCCTGGTGGTGCAGGGCATCAAGCTCTGGTTGGGTCCGCAGGCCTCCCCCCTGGCGCTGTTGGTGCCCCCCACCTTGCTGCTGGCGCAAGGGTTGGGAACGGCTCCGGGACTGGCCTGGCTGGCGGTGTCCAGCCTGCTCTGGCCCCACCCTCTCGACCCGGTGTTTCAGTGGCGGCTCCTGTTGGCCGCCCTGGTGGCCGCCCTGGCCGCGATCCTGGCGGGTCGGCAACGCAACCGGGCCCAGCTGCTCCAGCTCGCCCTGCTGCTGCCTGCCGCGGCAGCCCTGTCGCAGGCGCTGATCGCCCAGCTGGTCGGCCTGGTGTGGAACGGCGAACCGCGCCTGCCGAGGGCGCCGGAGCTGATGAATGAGGCGGTGATGGTTGGGGCCCTGCTGATGGCGGGCCTGCTCCTGGCTCCCCTGATGGAGAGCTTCTTCGGACTGCTCACCCGAGCGCGGCTGATGGAGCTGGCGGATCTGGAGCGTCCACTGCTGCGGCGGCTGTCCCTGGAAGCGCCTGGCACCTTTGAGCACACCTTGATGATTCTCGGCCTTGCCGAAGAGGGGGCGCGGGCGATTCAGGCGGATGTGGACCTGATCCGCACCGGCGCGCTTTATCACGATGTCGGCAAACTCCATGGTCCTCAGTGGTTCATCGAGAACCAGGACGGAGGGGCCAATCCCCATGATGCGCTGGATGACCCCCTGGAGAGCGCCCGGATCCTGCAGGCCCATGTGGATGAGGGCCTGAAGCTCGCCCGACGCCATCACCTTCCCCGTCCCTTGGCCGACTTCATTCCGGAGCACCAGGGCACGTTGAAAATGGGGTATTTCCTCCATCAGGCCCGAGAGCGTCTGCCCGGGGTGAGTGAAGAGCGCTTCCGCTATCGCGGGCCCAACCCCCGCAGTCGGGAAACCGCCATCCTGATGCTGGCGGATGGCTGCGAGGCGGCCCTGCGTGCCCTGCCCCCGGACACGAGCGAAGCGCGGGCCACCACGACGGTGCGCCGCATCGTGGAGGCGCGGCGGGAGGACGGCCAACTGGCGGCCAGCGGCATCAGCCGGGCGGAGCTGGAGCTGGTCATCCGCGCGTTCGTGCGGGTGTGGCGGCGAATGCGGCATCGCCGCATCGCCTATCCCTTGCCGGGGGGGAAAGGGTTCAGCGCCTAAGGTCAGCGCCGGAGGTCAGCGCCGGAGGGCGAGGAGGGCCCGCGACTCCAGCGGCGATGGACGGCGGCACCGAGGAGGAGGGCGGCCACCCCCAGGAGCCCATCCCGCGGGAGTTGGCTCAGAAGCTGGCTCCACTGGCCCTGTTCCAGGAGGGTGAGCAGGGCATGGATCCAGGAGCTGAAGGTGGTGAGCGAGCCGGCGAATCCCACGCCCACCAGCAGCTTCCGGCGCGGGGAGGGCGTGCCCAGGAGACCGGCGGCGCCGACCACGAAGCAGCCCAGCGTGTTGGCCAGCGGGGTGTTGGCGAGCCACCAGCGCAGCAGGGCGCCCGGGATGGCTCCGAGCGCCACCCAGGCCAGGGGGGCCAGCCAGCCGAGGCTGGAGCGGGGGGCGGCGCGGGTCATTGCCAGACCCGCGCCAGGGCCAGGCCCGAGAAGCAAGCGAGGAGCCCTCCGAGCAGGGAGGCCAACCCCAGAAGAAGAGCCTCCAGGCGCCCGTGGCGCCGCCAGGCGGTCACCAGCTCCGCGATGAAGGCGGAGTAGGTGCTCAAGCCCCCGAGAAAACCGATCGCCAGGGCCCGCTCCAGAGCATCTTGGGTGGGCTTCTCCCAAAGGGGCTGGAGTCCCATCAGGAGGCCCAGGAGGAGGCAGGCGAGCATGTTGACGCCCCAGGTGGCCCAGTGGGGCCGGCGCAGGCGGCGGGCGCCGCCGCTCACCAGGCAGAAGCGGAGCCAGGCGCCGGGGACCGCCCCCAGAACAACCAGCAACCCGGGGGACACCGGGTCGAGAGGCCTCATCGCGCGGGTCCGTACATGGGGCAACCTTATGGCCGGCGCGGTCGCGCCAGGGTTTGCCAACAGCGCCGCCTCCAGGGTGTAAAGATTGCGAAGCCTTGACGGCTGGGAAGCGAGGTGTTGACCATGCGTGATCCACTGGAGGACTACGGTCCCCAGGAGGGGAGAGTTTTCTCTCCCGGCCCCCCGGGTCCGGATGGCTTCCGCTGGCTGCAATGGCTGCAGTTGGCTCTCTCCTCCGCCCTGCTGGTTGTTTTCGTGAATCAGGTGATGAGCCTGCGCGAAGTGAATCGACAGATCGCCCGTCTTCATGAACGAATTGATCTTCTCGAAAGCTCTCGCATGCTGGAGTCGCGCCCGTTGATGGACGAGAAGCAGCGAACGCTGGAACAACGGTTGCGCCAACTGGAGGAAACGCTGCGCGAGCTGTCCGCAGAGAGCAGAGGGACTCCTCCTGGCGAGGTGGAGATTCCCGCTTTCCAGATGCCCCCTCCGCCTCGCACCTTGCGTTGATGGCTCGTCGCTCTCAAGGACTCTCTAGGCGCAAGACTTGCTGAATGGCGCAGTGATGAAGCGAGCAGCAATGAATGGAATTAAAGGGGGGTAACGCTGTCGGGGAATAGGCCTGCTGGTGGATCGCGCCAAAATGAATTCGACGCGCAGCGATCAGCCCTTGACTGAATCGGCTGTCGCTGTGGGGATGATGGTGCGTTGCAAAACAATGAACAAGGCAAGAACAGGCAGGATGGAGACAACAGAACCGGCGGCGACGAGGCGCCAATCCAGGGAAAAACTGGAAGAAAGTTGTTGCAAACCCAGAGGTAATGTGTAAATTCTTGGCTCATCGATGATGATCAATGGCCAGAGAAAATCGCTCCAAGTTCCGATGAAGGTGAGCATGCCGAGGGTGATCAGGTCGGGTCGGGCCGCCGGGATGAGCACATTCCACCATTCGCCAACAGGGGTGCAGCCATCGATTCGGGCCGCCTCCTCCAGCTCCCGCGGAACGGAGAGAAAGCTCTGACGCAAGAGAAAGATGCCGAAGGCGGTGGTGGCTTGTGGCAGAACGAGCGCGAGGAGGGAGTTGCGCAGGCCGACCTTCACCATCAGCACATACAAGGGGATCATCACCACCTGAAAAGGGATCAGGACGGTGGCGACGATCAGAGCCAGCACGGTCCCCCGGCCGCGGAAGGACATGCGTGCCAGGGGATAGGCGGCCAGGGAGGAAAAGAGGAGATTGGCCACCACCGCCAGACCGCTGACCAGGGTGCTGTTGAGCAGATAGGTGCCCATCGGATGGTCGCGAAACAGGCGGCCGTAGGCCTCCAGGCTCGGCTGACTGGGCAGGAGGGAGGGAGGGCTGGTGAAGATGTTTTCGCTGGGTCCTTTCAACGAGGTGCTCACCAACCAGAGGAGGGGGAGCAAGGTCAGCAGAGCGAGCATGAGCAGCAGCACCAATTGCGCGGCGACAGCACGCACCGGCTGGCCGGCAGCGGACGCGCGCCTCACGACCGCGGCCTCGGGGCGCGGAAACGCGGTTCGCGCCGGACGGGGTGGGCGGGGATGGACGCGGCGCTGGCCTCCACGGGAGGGAGAAACAAGGGGTTCGAGGTCAAGTTAAGCGGCGGCCCTGGCCCCGGGGGGGGACCACAGGGCCGCAGCGGGGAGCAGCCGGGCGGGGCCCGCTCAGACCGCGCGTGTTTCCGCCAGGGGCAGGGGCGCCTTTTGCGGGTGGAGCGGTTGGCGCCGCTCGCCGACCACCAGGCGGTTGAGGGCATTGACAAACGCCTGGGCGGCCGCCACGACGATGTCCGTGTTGGCGGCGTGGCCGGAGTAGAGCACGCCTTCCGAGCGCAGGCGAATCGTCACCTCCCCCATGGCATCGATGCCCTCGGTGACGGATTTGACGCTGAATTCCACCAGCTCGTTGGGCACGTCCATCAGGGCGTTGAGGGCCTGGCAGACGGCATCCACGGGGCCGGTGCCGATGCTGGCGGTGCTGGCCTCGCCGTCCGCCGTTTCGACGGTGACGGTGGCGGTGGGGAGGAGCCCCGTGCCGCAGCTGACCTGCACCCGCTTGAGGACAAAGGGAACCTCGTCCTGCAACTGCTGCACCTGCTCGCTGACGATGGCCTCCAGATCCCGATCGCTCACCTCGCGCTTGCGATCCGCCAGCTCCTTGAAGCGGGCGAAGGACTCATCGAGGTCGTTCCGTTCCAGGCGGTAGCCGAGCTCCTCGAGCCGGGCGCGGAAGGCGCTGCGGCCGGAGAGCTTGCCCAGGGAGATGCGGTTGTCCGCCAGGCCGACGGTGCGGGCGTCGATGATCTCGTAGGTGAGGCGGTTTTTGAGCACGCCGTCCTGGTGGATGCCGGATTCATGGGCGAAGGCGTTGGCGCCGACGATGGCCTTGTTGGGTTGCACGGCCATGCCGGTGAGGTTGGAGACCAGACGGGAGGTTTTGGTGATCTCCTCGGTGCGCACCGCCGTGAGCGGCTCGGCGCTGTCCGCCGGGCGGCCCAGGAAGGGATTGAAGTAGGAGCGGCGCACGTGCAGCGCCATCACCAATTCCTCCAGGGAGGCGTTACCCGCCCGCTCGCCGATGCCGTTGATGGTGCATTCCAGTTGGCGGGCGCCGTGCTTGACGGCTTCCAGGAAGTTGGCCACAGCCAGGCCGAGGTCGTTGTGGCCGTGAACGGAGATGACGGCCTGGTCGATGTTGGGCACCGCGCGGTTGATGCCGGCGATGAGTTCACCGAATTCCGCGGGGGTGGCATACCCCACGGTGTCGGGGATGTTGATCGTGGTGGCGCCGGCTTCGATGGCCGCCGCGATCACCTCATGCATGTAGGCGGGATCACTGCGCCCGGCGTCCTCACAGGAGAATTCCACATCGTCCACGAACGAGCGGGCATAGGCCACCATGTCGCGGGTGATGGCGAGCACGTCGGCGCGGGTCTTGCGCAGCTTGTGTTCGAGGTGGATGTCGCTGGTGGCGATGAAGGTGTGGATGCGGCGGTGGGCAGCCGGGGCGACGGCATCGGCGCAGGCCTTGATGTCGCCGGGGGCGGCCCGGGCGAGGCCGCAGATCGTGGGGCCGTGCTCTGTGCCGACAATGGAGGCGATGCGTTGCACAGCGTTGAAATCCCCCGTGCTGGCGAAGGGGAAACCGGCCTCGATGATGTCCACCCCCAGGCGAGCCAGCTGCTGGGCGATGGCGAGCTTTTCATCGAGGTTGAGGCTGGCGCCGGGGGACTGCTCCCCATCGCGGAGGGTGGTGTCGAAGATGAGAACGCGGCCGGGATCGCGGGCCATGGGCGGCAACAGGGGGTGTAAGGCGGACTGACTATGAGTTGACCCATTGTAAGGGCCGGGTCGCGAGGGGCCAGGGCCGGGTCGCGAGGGGCCAGGGCCGGGTCGCGAGCGATGGCAGGGCCGGGCCACCGGGGCCGTAAAGTTGATTCACCGCAGGATCTCCATGGCCGCAGGAGCTTTGGCCCTGGTGCTCCACGCCCATCTCCCCTACGTCCGCTCGGGAGAGGCGGGCTCCTTGGAAGAGGACTGGTATTTTCAGGCGCTCCAGGAGTGTTATCTGCCCCTGTTGCGGGCCCTGGAGGCGGCATGCTCTGATCCCGAGCAGCGCCCCCGCCTCACCGTTGGCCTCTCCCCCACCCTGCTGTCGCTGCTGAGCGACGCCACGTTGAATCAGGGCTTCCTGGCCTGGCTGCGGGTGCGCCGCGAGCTGCTGGCGGAGGCCCCGCCGGAGCAGGCGGCGGCGGCGGAGGCGTTGGCGGAGGAGCTGGACACCGTGGCCCGCGAGTGGCGGGCGTGCGAGGGGCGGCTGCTGGAGCGCTTCCGGCGCCTCCGGGATGAGGGGGTGCTCGATCTGATCACCTGCGCCGCGACGCACGGCTATCTGCCCCTGCTGCGCGATTCCCCCGAGGCCGTGCGCGCCCAGCTGTTGACGGCGGTGCGCGAGCACCAGCGCCTGCTGGGGGAACGGCCGTTGGGGATCTGGCTGCCGGAGTGCGCCTACTACGAGGGGCTGGACCAGCTGCTGCTCTCCTGCGGCCTGCGCTACAGCCTGCTGGATGGCCATGGCCTGCTCCATGCCCAGCCCCGGCCGCGCTACGGCGTCTACGCCCCGATTTGCTCCCCCGCCGGGGTGGCCTTTTTCGGTCGCGACAGCGCCTCCACCCTGCCGGTGTGGAGCGCGAGCCAGGGCTATCCCGGCGATGGGGTGTATCGCGAGTTCCATCGCGATCTGGGCTGGGATCTGCCGGAGGAGCACCTGCGGTCCCTGGGCATCGGCAGCCGCCGCCCGCTGGGGCTCAAGCTCCATCGCGTCACCGCCCAGGGGTGTCCCCTGGAGCACAAGCAGCCCTATGGCCCCGCCTTGGCCGAGGCCAAGGTGGCGGACCATGCCGCCGCCTATCTCCAGAGCCGGCTGGAGCAGCTCCATGGGTTGACGAACACGATCGAGCGCCCGCCGCTGCTGGTGGCGCCGTTTGACGCGGAGCTGTTCGGGCACTGGTGGTTCGAGGGGCCGCGTTTTCTGGGGGAGCTGTTCCGCCAGGGGCCGGAGCGGGAGCTGCGCTTCACCCATCTGCGGGAGGTGTTGGCGGAGGGGCTGCCGCTGCAGGTGTGCCAGCCCTCCCCGTCGAGCTGGGGGCAGGGGGGCTACCACGACTACTGGCTGAATGACAGCAATGCCTGGGTGGTGCCGGAGTGGCAGCGGGCGTCGCGGGCGATGGTGCGGCGGGTGAACCGGGGCGTGGGCAGCGCGGAGCAGCGCCGCTGGCTGAACCAGGCGGGCCGGGAGCTGCTGCTGGCCCAAAGCTCGGATTGGAGCTTCATCCTGCGGGCGGGCACAACCACGGAGCTGGCCCGGGAGCGGATCCATCGCCATCTCGACCGCTTCTGGCGCCTGATGGATGCCATCGAGCACCACACCCCCCTGAACCCCCGCTGGGTGCAGGCGGTGGAGCGGGAGGACGGGCTGTTTCCGCTGCTGAACGCAGCGGACTGGATGACCCGGCCCTGAGGGGGCTGGCAGGGGCGTCTGGGAGGAGAGGAAATGGCGGTGATGGTGAGGGGTGGTGACGAAAGGGCGGTAACGGTCAGCACCAGAAGCTGTGTAGCTTGCGACACGCAAGTCGCTTTGACCCAGCCCCATGAGTCCAGGCCTGTTCACCCAGTCGTCGCTGTTCGGCATCGGCATCGCCTTCAGTCCGCTGCACATCGGCGTGGTGACCTTGCTGCTGCTGGGCCGCGCCCCCCTGCGGCGCTCCTTCGCCTATGTGCTCGGCTGGACCCTGGCGAATGTGCTGGCGGTGGTGGCCCTGCTGCTGGTGGGCAGCCACTTCGCCTTGAGCCTCACCCATGGCGAGCGGGAGCAGGTGTTGATCGACCTGGTGGGGGCGGGTGGCCTGCTGGCGTTGGGGCTCTATCAGCTCACGCCCCAGGCCACCATCGGCGAGGAGGGGATGGCGCTGCGGCTGATGGGGCGCCTGCCGGACTTCAGCGATGGTGTGCTGGTGGCGATCGGCGCCGCCGGCGCCCTGCTGACGCCGGAAAACCTGGTGTTTTATCTCAAGGAGGCCGGGCTGATGCTGATCAACCACCCGGGCCTCTCCGCCGATCTGGAGCTCACCAGCCTTTACGCCTTAATGGCCAGCTCCCTGCTGCTGCTGCCCCCCCTGGCCTGGATCGGCAGCCGGGGCGGCATCCGCGCGGCGATCGAACGCCTCGAGGATTGGCTGCAACATCGGGCCGAACCCCTGGTGGGCGTGTTGGCGCTGCTCTTTTCCGCCTATCTCTTTTATGAGGGGATCCACGGGCTGGAGGTGATGGCGCGGGGGGTGGCTGGGTGA
>Ga0194130_10001605_pt1 | contig 35637 bp, 33 predicted proteins | sample TA2KigsurfametaG_FD_160084 | JGI IMG/M metagenome (GOLD analysis project Ga0194130, IMG submission 160084) | Freshwater microbial communities from Lake Tanganyika, Tanzania - TA2015050 Kigoma 12 surface | ecosystem: Environmental > Aquatic > Freshwater > Lake | place: Tanzania: Lake Tanganyika...
AATCCGCTGGTGAGCCTGCCCTGGCTGGATCGGGTGCGCGCCGCCGTGGCCCGCTGTCCCCTGGTGGTGTTGAGCGAGGCCTATGCCGGCACGGAAACCGCCGCCGTGGCGCATCTGGTGCTTCCGGCGGCCCAATGGAGCGAGAAGGCCGGCACGATGACCAATTCCGAGCGGCGCGTCACGCTCTGTCCGGCCTTTCGGGAGCCGCCGGGTCTGGCGCGCCCCGATTGGGCGGTGTTCGCGGAGGTGGGGCGCCGGCTGGGCTGGGAACGGCAGTTTTCCTGGACCTCCGCCGCTGAGGTGCACGCGGAGTTTGTCGCGCTCACCCGCGGGCGCCCGTGCGACATGGCGGGCCTCAGCCACGGCCTCCTCGCCACGCACGGCCCCCAGCAATGGCCCTTTCCGGAGGGAACCGCCCCGGGGGCAGGGGGCGCCCGCCTCTACCTCGACCAACGCTTTCCCACCCCCAGCGGCCGGGCCCGCCTGATCGCCGAGGCACCGCTCGGTCTGGCGGAGCCGCCGGATGAGGCTTATCCCCTCGTGCTCACAGTGGGCCGCTATCTGGCCCACTGGCACACCCTGACCCGCACTGTGCATGTGGCGCGGGCGCGCCAGAAACATCCGGGCCCTGTGCTGGAGGTCCATCCTCGTGATGCCGAACCGTTGGGTCTGGTGGATGGGGCCTTCGCCAGGGTGTGCTCCCGCCGGGGGTGTGTCCGCGTGGCGGTGCGGCTGAGCGCGACGATTCGGCCGGGGGTGGTGTTTTTGCCCATGCACTGGGGGGCGTCTCAACCTGAGGCGTGTGAGGCCAATCGTTTGATGCACGACCTGGGGTGTCCGTTGTCCAAGCAGCCGGAACTCAAGGCGGCCGCAGTGCGTCTGGAAGCGGGCTGATCGCCGCCCGGTCGGGAACTGTTCCCATGGCGAATGTGAGCCTGTTCGTCATGGAAATATCTTCAAATCCAGACCAAGCGGGCCGGCGGTGAGGACCTCGCAGCCGTCATTCCACGAGTCTCGGCGGCCAGCACGCCAGCGGTCTGATGAAGGTTTTGAGAACGATCGTCGCGAAAGCACGTTGAATTCTTTTTGTCAAGTTCTCTGTCTCGATCGGAGCCGGGCGAGCCCAGGCGCTTGACGTGGCTCATACACTCCTTTGAGCCAAAATGTTCAAATCTATGGGCGGAAGTCGCGCCTTTCGTCTACCGCTCCATTGGCCTTGTGAGCATCAAACTTTTTACCTTCCCGCTTTTTCCTGTCATGTTCAAGCGAAAACGTTTTGGCTTTTTCACTGCACGCCACTTGTTAACGCTTGCCCTGATTTGGCCTGTCGTCGGGTGGTCTGTGTCCGCCCGTGCCGCCAGCGTGTTCTCCCTGCTCAGCAGTCCCCAGAGCTGGATTGGCGGCGGCAGGCCTGTTCTGGTGACGCAAGAGGATGGCCTCTCGTTTTCTGGTTATACGGATTCCGCATCCTCCGCTACCTTTTCGATCAATGATTTTGATGGCAGGTCGGGGAGGTCGGTCGCCAGTTTTTGGCTCCTTGAGTTGGCGGCACCGGATGACAGGCCGTTGACGCCAGGGATCTATGAGAATGCAAAAAAATATCCATTTCAGGGTTCATCCTTCCCTGGTATCAATTTTGAGGGGAATGGATTGAGCAATAGCTACGTGACCGGATCTTTTGAGATTTACGAGTTGGTGGCCAGGCCGGATGGCGCCATTCTCTCTTTCGCGGCCGACTTCCTTCAATACGATGAGGGCATCGCCAGCTGGTGGAACAGAGGGAGTCTGCGCATCAACTCTGCCCGTCCGCTCACCTCCCTGGAGCCACCTTCGGTGGTGGCGCCACCGCCACCACCGCCCCCTTTGGAGGATCCCATCCTCATGGATCCACCTCCCGGTGTCGGTCGGGGTCCCGATTCCGGTGGGCCTGGCCGAAACCTACCCCCTGAGGATCCATGGGATCCAGCCCCTGAGCCACCGCCGCTGATCGGGTCCCCTGGCGCACAGGATCCCGTGCCGGGTCCCATGTCTGTGGCCGCTGCTCTGATGGGCTGGCAGGCCTCCCGTAACCTGCGGCGCCGTTGCCGGAGCAGGCCCTGAATTCCGGACCTCCCTGGACGGGGTGGCGCGAAACCTGCCTTACCATCCGCCCAATGGCTGGACTCTGTTGAGGAGCGTTTCCGACCCTTCGTCGCCCTACGTGCAATACGGCTGCGGCCTGTCGGTCGCTCAGGGATGGCGAAACTTTGACGGTTCACCCCGCCTGCGGCTGGAAAAGCTGCCTGTCCTTGGTCCCTTGCTCACCCGCAACCGACCCTTGTTTCCGCCGGAGGTCGAATTCGGTGACATCGTATCGGGCCTGCCGGTGGCGGAAGCCTCCTGCAAGGGGGTGTATTGCTCCCATGTTCTTGAACACCTGTGTTTCAGCGATTGCCGCCAGGCGTTGCGCAACACCTGGCGGCTGCTGGAGCCTGGACGCACGTTTCGCCTGGTGATTCCCGACCTGCGGGCCCTCGTGGACGAGTATGTCGCCAACCCCTCTCCGCGCGCCGCCTCGGATTTCATGCGCGCCACCTCCCTCGGCCTCGAATCGCGGCCCAGGGGCTTCAAGGGGATGTTGCGCTCCTGGCTGGGCAATTCCCCCCATCTCTGGATGTGGGACGCCAATTCCATGGTCGACGCCCTGGAGGTGGCGGGATTCGTCGACATCCGTCCGGCCGCCCATGGCGACGCCAGCGATCCCATGTTCGCCCACGTCGAAGAACGGATCCGCTGGAAGGAGGGCATCGGCTTCGATTGCCGCCGGCCGGGCTGACACCGCCCCTCCTCCATGCACGTCGGCTGGCTCGCTGCTGGCGATCGTCTCCAGTTGACGGCTCCGGGAGGCGCTGGCTGCCGTGGAGCCCATCAGGCCTGAGGATCCCCGGCAGCCGGACGTTTCGGGCTGAGCCCCCCGCCAACGCCGCTGCCCAGCAGCGCCAGCCAGTGGAGCAACACCGGCAGCCAGAGGGAGCCACTCGCCACAAAGGCCAGGGCACAGGCTGTCCCCAGCAGTGTGAGGCGCGCCAGCCTCGGGGGCTGGTGGAGCCCCGGGCGGATCCCGTGCCAGGCGACGAACAGGCCAACGCTCAGGGCGATCCAGGGGGTCAGCGCCAACAGCGACATCCCCTCCGGGGCGCTCGGCAGGAGCAGGACGCGGAAGACCAGCTCCTCGGTGATCGCCGGCAGGAGGAGCCAGCCTTGGCGCCAGCCCTGGCGGAGGCCGATCCCGATGGCGCCGAGCGTGATCCCGATCGCCAGCGCGCCTGCGGCGGCGGCGCCTCCGGGGGGGAAGAGGCTGTCGCCGAGGCGTCCGAGGAGGGTGGAGATCCACGGCACTTGCCCGAACAACACCGTCGGGGCGACGGGCTCCTGGCGGGGATTGGCGCCCGGGAGCTGGTTGGTGCGCACCACCAGCAGGGGCAGGTCGGCCTTGAGGAAGGCGGCAGCGAACTGGTCGTGGGCGGCGCGGGGAAGGATGGAGCGCCAGCTGAGGAGGGCGTCCTGGAGGCTCTGGCTGGTTTCGAAGCGGTCGGCGTCAGCGTCGCGGGGGTTCGGGGCGGGAGCGCCCTGGCCGGTGCCGGCCGCCAGGGTGCGGCGGGCGTTGTGGGCCCAGTCGCCGCGCACCTGGCCGAAGGGCTTGAGGAGCCGGTCGAGGGCGAGGCCCAGCTTGCGCAGGTGGTCGCGATCCTCCGCAGACATCGCCCGCGCTTGCGCCTGACCTTGCTCGCGCCACTGACGGATGGCGATCCAGAGGGCCTGGCCGGAATCCTGCACGCAGGAGGTGGAGGGGGTGACGAGGGCGACGCCGCCGCCATCGCCGCTGCGGTAGCGGGCTGCCAGGAGCTCGGTTTGCAGGGCGACGGCCTCCAGCACCGGGCCGCCGAACGGCACGAGCACATCGGAGAAGGGCCGCAGGCCCGCCCAGCCCCGTTGCAGGCTGCCGCCGTAGGCGCTCCAGTCCTGGCTGCCGGAGACGATGCCATTGGGGTTGCTGGCATAGATCTGGTGGTAGCGGATCGCCAGCCGCGGCTCGCCGGTGAAGGCATCGCGCACCACCGTTGCCTCCCCGAAGGAGAAGTGGCCGGTGACGGTCCAGATCGACACCGGTTCGCCGTCCGCGCCGCCGATGCCGCCGAAAAGGTGCATCAGCAGCGCCCGATCCCCCACCCGCCAGGGCGGGGGCGCTTCGCGGCCGGGAACCAGGGCGGTGTGGTGCTGGCTGCCGCGCCGCAACTGATCGGCGCTCCAGTTCTGGCGATGCACGAAGGCCAGGGCGTCCTCGGTGCCCCGCACCAGCCGCTCGGGGGTGAGCCGCAGCACGGCGTAGGGGATGACGGCTTGGGCGGTGAACACGCCATCGGCGGCGGGGGCGCCCTGGATCAGCCAGCCGTCGCGGTTGAGGGGGGAGCGGCCCAGGCCGGTGGGGTCGAGCAGGCGGCGCCCATAGCGATCGGGCGGGAGTGATGGCAGGCGGATCGTCTCCACCGGGCCGACGAAGCCCTTGCTGTTGGCGAAGCCATCGGTGTGATTCTGGCCGACGGCGACGGGCTGGCGCGCATCGGCGCGGAAATGGCGCACCCGGAACAAGCCCTCGCCTCCCGCTGGACCCAGCACCGTCACCAGCGCCTGCCAGCGGCCGCTGAGCTGGGTCGGCGGCTGGGCGATGCGCAGCGCGTCCGCTTCCACCGTCACGCCGTCCAGCCGCACGGTGAGGTCGTCGCCCGGGCGGCTGCCCGCCAGGGATTGCAGCGGCCCGACGCGGCGTCCGTTCAGGCGGGTGGGGACGACGTTGCCGTCGGCCGCCGCGCGACGGGCCGTCTCACCCAGCCGGATGGTGGTGGTGACTGCGGCCACCAGCCCCTGCAGATGGGGCAGCGCCGCCCAGCGCAACCGCCGCCGCTGTCCCACCAGCCCCTGATGGGCCGCCGGGGCCTGCTCCACCACGATCCACACCCAGTCGTCGCGCGGCGCCTCCGGCGCGGCCACCTCCGCCCGGGTGGGCAACACGAGCCGGCCGAGCCAGTCGGCGCTGGGGCGGTAGAGATTCGCCGGGGGACGGCGGCTGAGGGGATAGCTGTCCGGCCGGCTCCAAGGCGAGCGGCGGGCCAGGGCCTCACTGCTTTCCGGTCGCGGCTGGGTGGGGGTGCCGGGCGCCTCGGCGCGGGCGGGGGCGAGCAGCGGCGGCGGACCCTGCCAGGCCGCAAGCGACGCCACAGCCAGGGCCACCAGTCGAGCCCGGGCCCCTCGGCGCCCCTGACGCGGGTCCTGGCGCGAGGGGCGGAGCGTCACTGTCGCGGACCGTGGGTGGGGTGAGCGTACTGGAGGTGGGGGGGGAGCCAAGAGCGGCAGAGAAGGCAGGGGGGCTGGCTGCTGGCGTTACGCAGGGGCATCATGAAGGCCCATCCATGTGCCAACCACCAATGGACGTCTAAAAAATTGATGGCGCCGAAACGATTTGCCATGCCGAAACCGATCTTGGAGGGCCATTCCATTTACGTTGCCCATCAGATGCTCGGATTCTGGGACAAAGGTCCGGTCGTCCGTGACGAGCGCGATGGAACCGAGGTCGTCATGTTGAATCCAAACAACTATGCCGATAAAATTCGTATTTATGAAAGGCAGGTTCAAGATTGGTTCTTGAAGCCTGCCAGGCTCTTGCTTGATCACATGGATTTCCAGGCTAGCTTTGTGATTCTCTCAATTTGTCTCTCCTACCTTGAAGGCGTCGAGCAATACAGGCGCGGAGAGCAAAGCACGGGAAAAACCAGTCGTAGTTTCTTCTCCTCTTCGTTTCTGCGCGTGTTTGGGGAGAAGACGCTTAACGAAAATCAGATTAAGGACTTCTACAAGCAGGCCAGATGCGGCCTTTTTCATGACGGCATGACGCGAAGCGGTGTGATCGCTTACATGAATCTACCGACGCCGATAAATGTCGTTTCTGATGGACGAAATCTCATCTGCTTTCAACCTGAACTCTTGTTCGGTTGCGTACAAGCTGATTTTGACAAATACATCAAGGATCTCAGGTCGGACCCCGTTTTCTTTGAGCGGGTTCCTGGGAAATGCCCCCCTTCTATTCTAGGGAAAAACTTTTATAATATATATAAACTACCTGAGTGATCTTGGTCTGGTGATCTGCGGGCGGCCTCTGCCGGCGGCAGGCCTATTGCTCAACCAATGGCCTTTCCCCAGCCACGTCCCTGTTCAAGGTGATCGCTCGCGCTGGCGTGAACTCCTCCTCGCCGGTCGACCGGAGGCGGCGATGGAGGTGGCGCTGAACCGTCTTCGCCTCGCTGAGTTGGTCGCCTGGCCCTGGCCTCCCCTCGCCGGAAGCGATCCGCATCTCCTGCTGCGAGCCGTGCAGGTGCCGATGGATGCCCGCAGCCGCTCCGGTTCGTTTGGGTGACCTCAGGCGCTGACCCATGGGGCGGGGCCATCGAGCCTGGATGCTGACGGCGGCGGCTTCCGATCCTTGGGGGACTGTGATGATCCGCCGTCCGGGTGGCACTTCCCTCTTGGAGCTCTCGCGCTCCGCAGCCGACCCCGATCCGTGTCCCCATCCCCCAGCGCCGACAGACCGCCAGCCGGCGGCGAGGAGCCTCTGGCTCCGCCAGAATACCCAGCACCACCCCTTTCCTGGCCGGGCCTTGATCGGCTCGGTTTCAGCCAGGCCATCGGCGGTCTTGCCCTTGGCCTGATCGCTCTGTTCACCTCCTATGACCACATCACCTTCGCCGGACGCCCCATCCCCATCCCCCAGCAATGGGGTATCCCCCTCATCGCTGCCTCGGTGGCGACAGTTTTTGTCGACGCTCAACTGGCATCGGGATCCCGGCTACGAGCAGCGCAAGATGCAGCACGAATGGCGGATGAAACAGCTCGAGAACGACATCTTGCGCGTGAGGAGCGACAGCGAGCGGATCGCGAGAGAAACCAAGCAGATCGAGAAAGACACCGAGCTGATCAAGAAAGATACCGAGCTGATCAAGAAAGACACCGAGCGACTGAGGGAAGAGAACGCCAGGCTGAGGTCGCTGAACGCCAAGACGCGGCACTTGATCTCCTGCGTCGATCAGCTCTGCTTTCCGCCCGATTCCAGCTCGATACTTCCGACATCAACCGGGGACGCTGGCAATTCTTCCTCTCCTTGATGCAGAGACCTGATCCTCCAGGGGAGGATCAGGGGTGAGCGCTGCTCTGGAACTGGCCATAGTGCTGGCAGACCGTTCGGGCTCGGATCTGGTCCATCGCATTGAACTGAGGCAAGGTCTCTCGGCAGACCACGGCTAACCAGGACCAGATCTCAGCAAAATTGAACAGAATCAACATGTTTCCGTTGACTTCTTGCGTGTCCTCCTCCGCTCCTCGCTTTTGTCCACCACTCTCCAGCGGTAGCGTCATGTTGAGTTGCAGCGTCATCAACGACTCCAGGGGAATGGATCGCAACCGCTGATCCGCTGCCGCACGGAACACCTTCAAGCCCCGGTTGCTGACGCGCGCTTGACGCAAGTCGCTCATGGGGATCTCCAACAACCCTTCACGCAGGGCATTCTTGATCTCCTCCGTATCAAGCTGGGTCATCTGTTCCGCCTGGGCCATCGGCATCCCTGAGCTCCCCTGGGCATGAACCGGGTCGACGATCCCGGCAGCCAGTAGCAAACTCGCGGCCAGGGTGCTGCCAAGGCGCTTGAGCGCCATGGCGGGTGGGAGAGAACACGGAGAAGTCATGATGATTGTGATAAGAAAACATTTGCTCTGGACGGGACTGGGGCGGGCGATGGGGCCAATCCTGGCCCCACGAAAGCGGTCGGCAGCGGTCAGCGCGCCGTTTCGTCCGCCCCACGCGATCGGGGCACCGTCTCCCCCGCCCCTGCCGTGCCGCGCTCGCCCAGCCAGCGGGCGGCGTCGAAACCCGTGGCTGACTGCACCTGGGCCAGGAGGGTGGGCAGGGACGGCGACGGGTTGGCTCCCTCGCCAATCAACCGCAGCTCCTTCACCTTCAGGGCGGGCACGGCGCCCCGCAACAGGGGCAGAAGGGCGGGAAGCCGCTGGGTGAGATAAACGGCGCGGGCATCGGGACCCGCTTGCCGCCAGGAGGCCACCAGGGCGTTGAGACCCTCCGACCGGGCGGCGCCCTCCTCCAGGATCGCTGCGGCGCCCCCTTTGGCGAGGGCGACTGCGCGGGCGCACTCCGCTTCCGCTGGCGCCACCACATCCGCCTGCAACTGGTTGGTCACCATGGCGATGCGCTCCGCCTGCATCGGCAGCTCCGCTTCCACACGGGCTCGCTCGCCGGCGATCTGCGCTTCCGCCTCCGCCACCAGCGCCGTTTCGCGGCTCACGGCGTCGCGGATGCGGCGTTCGGCCTCCACCCGGGCGATCGCCTCATCCCGTCGCAGCCGCACCAGCTCGGTCACCTTGCCCTTCTCCGCCTCCTGGATCCGCGCCAGGGCCCGGGCTTCCGCCTCCGCAATCCGCGATTGGCGCAGCAGCTCCACCTGCTGGGGGCGGCCCAGGGAGTCGAGAAAACGGGCGTCATCGGTGATGGCGGTGATCTGCAGGCTGTCGAGCTCGAGGCCCAGTTGGCGCAGGTCGTCCTCCGCCTCGGCGAGCATCGCCACGGCGAAAGCCTCGCGATCGGCGTTCACCTGCTCCGGTGTGAGGGTGGCCAGCACGCCCCGCAGGTTGCTTTCCAGCGTCACCTGCGCCAGCGCCTTGATCTCCTTGGTGGTCTTGCCCAACAACCGTTCCACGGCGGCATGAATCGCCGGTTCACGGCTGGCCACCTTCACATTGGCCACGGCCTCCACAGAGACGCGGATGCCGCCGCGGGTGAGGGCATTGCGCACCGTCAGCGGAATGATCAGGTTGCCCACATCCATCGCCGCCACCTCCTCCACCAGCGGAAACACAAAGCTGCTGCCGCCTTTCAACAGCCGGTAGCCGATCAAGCGCTCCTCGCCGCGTTGACGTCGACTGCGCCAGCCATAGATCACCAACACCTGGTTGGGCTGGCACACCGCATACCAGGACCGCACACCCGTGACGGCCGCCAGACCGCCGATGAGCAGAAGCAGAGAAAACAGTGAGGTCATGGCTTGGAGGGAGGAACGGTGAGGGCGGAAAGCACATCAATGCCGAGGATGTCTCGCACGCTGTCGAGGAAGCCCCGCATCACGGCGGGGTAGAGGGTGACGAGTTCCGCGAGGGAGGTTGGGCTGCCGCTCTCCAGCACGTCGATGTGGCCGAGTTCCAACTGGCCGGCCAGCTGTGCGGCCTCGGCCACGATCGTCTCCACCTGTTGCAACAGGAAGATCGCTGCGGCCTCCTCGCCAGCGTTGTGCCACACGGCGGAGAGTTTGTCGTTGACGCTCGCGGCAGCCTTCGTGGTTTCGGCGGTGGCGGCGGCGGCACCGCGGGCGCGCCATTCCTCTGCCTGCTGGCGCGCCTGCGCCGGCAGAACCGTGTCCGCCTCCAGGCGCCGCCGCTCGAGCTCCGCCCTCAGGCGCTGCAACGCCTGCTCTGCCCGCGTGCGCGCCTCCGCCGCAGCGGCCTCCACGCGATCCTCCGCCTGCCTGGCCTGCTGGTCGAGTTGCGCTGTGGTGGTCCGGAGGGCGTTCTGGGCTTGCAGCACAATCGTGCGCGCCTCGGTGCGGGCCACCTCCGCCCGCTGTTGCGCTTCCGCTTCCCGCTGGTCGGCGTCCGCGAAACCCTCCGCCTCAGCGATCGCCGCGTCGCGCAACACCTCCGCCAGCCGCGCCCGTCCCAGGGAGTCGTAGTACTCCACCTGATCGCTCACCCGCAGAATTTTGAAGGTGTCGAGCCGCAGTCCAAGTTTGCCCATCTCCGGCTGCACCACCTCCCCCACCTCATGGGCGAAGCGCAGGCGGTCTTCATTCACCTGCTCCGGGCTGAGGGCCGCCACCATCGTCCGCAGGTGACCCTCCAGCGTCTGACGCGACACCTCCACCAGCTCCTTGGGATCCCGCTCCAGAAAGCGCTCGATCGCATTCCCCACCAGGGCTGGATCGGTGTCGATCTTCACGCTGGCGATCGCCTCCACGTCGATCGGCGTGCCGCCCTTGGCATAGGCCTTCTCCACCTGGAGGGCCACTGGCACAACGCGCACATCCATTCGGCTGCAGCGCTCCAGCAGCGGCAGAGCAAAGGCGCGGCCGCCATTGATCACCCGGTAGCCCACGGTCTGGCCATCGCCGCGCCGATGGCGGCGGCCAGCGATCACCAGGATCTGGTTGGGGCGGCAGTTCGGGACGCAAAGCCGCCAGACCACCAGCGCCACCGCGCCCACCACCAGAGGCGTCAGCAGCGGCACGAGGATGGGCGGGCCGCTGCTGGAGGGTGGCGGGCTGGCTTCGGCCGTGGCCCGTTGAGCGCCCAGAGCCACCGTTGCCAGGGGCCCGATCGAGGCGGTGGCGTGGGCGTTCCCCAGTGTGCGAGGGGTGGCGACAACCGGCCGCAGGGGCGGCGGGGCTGTGGGGTTTTCCATGGCGTGTGGATGCAGGGTCAGGGTGTCCGGGGGATCGCGTGGGGCGTCACCCACACATCGCCGCCGCGTTGCTCCAGCACCATCACGGTCTGGCCGCGGCGCAGGGGCCCGGCACTGCTGTAGGCCGGCACCTCGATCACGGAGCCGCGCACGCTGAGGCGCACCAGCCCGCGCTCCTTCGGACCGCAGGGCAGCCGCAGCGACCCCACTTGTCCCACCAGATCCGCGCCGGTGACCAGGCTGTTGCCATGGTGGATCGCCAGCAGGGCGCGCCAGGCCAGCAAGGCCGCCACGAGGGATAGACCGATCAACCAACCCAGCAGAAGCGCGGACACCGTTCCCTCAGCGATGCGGGGCATTCTTCCCCGGACACCCTTTCTTGGTTCCGGACAGGGCGCCGTGATTCAGGGGGAGGTCAGGAGGCGCCGCTGGGCTCTTCCTCCACCCGGCGCAGCACAAAGAAAAACGGCTGCGCCATCCCCTTCGCATCCATCAACCCCAGCAGCGCGTCCGGCTCCAGGCGCCGGAACACATCCAGGATCGGCAGGGCGTCGTACACCATCGTCGCCGTCACCTGCCCCCGGTGGAGCGTGGCTCGCAGCCGGGCGGCCGAGCTGCGGGTGGCCACCAGTGGCGCCAGCCAGGGGAACAGGCCCCCCAGCGGTGCCAACCGGGCCACCCGGGGGGCGCACAGCAGCGCCATCGGCACAAGGCCGGGATTCACCGAGACCAAGCCACCGCCCGCGGTGTGAAACACCAGGGGATGCACATCTTCCAGGCTTTCGAACCGCTTGCCCTGCCACCGAAACGCCTCCAGCACCCCATCGAGGGGATGGCCCGTGGGAAAGCCCTCCCCCCGCCAGGCGCCGAGCATCTCCTCCGGTGCCACGGTCGGCAGCCCATCGAAGAGGGCGAGGGCGGCAGCGGTGCTGCGGGCCCCGTTGGGGCTGTTGTCAACCACCGCTGGCGGCGGCCATGGCTGGAATCGCTGTCACCAGCTGGGGGAAGATCAGGATCAACAGCACCACCGAGAGCTGCAACACGATGAAGGGAATCGCGCCGCGGTAGATGTCTCCGGTGGTCACCCCGGGTGGCGCCACACCCCGCAGGTAGAAGAGAGCGAAGCCGAAGGGAGGGGTGAGAAAGGAGGTCTGCAGGTTGGCGCCGATCACCACGCCGAGCCACAGCAACCCCTCGGGACCCAGCAGCTGGCGCGCGGAGGGAAGGAGCAGCGGCACGACGATGAAGGCGATCTCGAAGAAGTCGATGAAGAAGCCCAGGGCGAAGATCACGAGCATGCTCACCGCCAGAAAGCCCGCCCGGCCGCCCGGCAGATGCAGCAGCAGATCGCTGATCAGCACATCGCCGCCCACGCCGCGGAACACCAGGCTGAAGGCGGTGGAGCCGATCAGGATGGCGAGCACCATCGCCGTGGTGCGCAGGGTGGAATCGCTCACCTCCCGCAACGCCGCCCGGCTGAAGCCCCCCTGCAGCGCCGCCAGCGCCATGGCGCCCACCGCCCCCAACACCCCCGCTTCCGTGGGGGTGGCGATGCCGAAGAAGATGCTGCCGAGCACCAGCAGGATCAGGCCAAGGGGCGCCGCCAGCACCCTCCCCAAGCCGCCCGCCGTCAGCGGCGGCAGGCCTGCGGTGTCCAGGGGTGGTGCCAGCTCAGGCCGCAGGGCGCTGATCACCACCACATACAGCGCGAAGGCACCGCTCATCAGCAGGCCCGGAATCACCGACCCCAGGAACAGCTCCCCCACCGGCACTCCCAGCTGGTCGCCCAGCACGACGAGCACGATCGAGGGCGGGATGATCTGCCCGAGGGTGCCGGAGGCGGCGATCACCCCCGTCGCCAGCGACTTGTCGTAGCCGGCCCGCAACATCGCCGGCAGGGAGATCAACCCCATGGTGGTGACCGTGGCGGCGATCACCCCCGTGGTGGCGGCCAGCACCGTGCCGACAAGCACCACCGCCAGGGCCAGCCCCCCTCGCAGGCGCCCCATCAGCCGCCCCATGGTTTCCAGGAGGCGTTCGGCGATGCCCGATTGCTCCAGCATCGCCCCCATGAACACGAAGGCCGGGATCGCCAGCAGGGTGACATTGCCCATGATCCCGAAGATCCGCTGGGGCAACGCCGCCAGGAAGGAGGCGTCAATCACCCCCAGGGCCATCGCCAGAGCGGCGAACACCACCGCCACGCCGCCGAGGCCGAAGGCCACCGGGTAGCCGCTCAGCAGGGCCACCACCAGCCCGAGAAACATGCCGGGGCCCAGGATTTCCCCGGGCTCCACCGTGATCACCCAGCCCAACACTTCTATTTCCATCGCTCAGCCCTCCCCGTGGTGGTCGTGGAGGCCCGGGCGCCGGCCGTGCGCCAGCCGGATGGCCTGCGCCACCCCTTGCAACCCCAGCAGCAGAAAACCCAGGGGAATCAGGCTTTTCACCCAATAGCGCGGCAGGCCGCCCGGATCGGGCGACATCTCCCCTTGGGCCCAGGACCGCAACGTCGGCTCCACCGAGGCGATCAGCACCACCACCACGAAGGGAAGCAGCAGGCCCAAGGTGGCCGCCAAGTCCACGTTCGCCTTGCGCCGCGGACTCCAGCGGCTTTGGAGCACATCCACGCGCACGTGGTCGTCGCGCTGGAGGGCATAACCCAGGGCCAACAGGAACAGCAGGGCGAACAGATGCCACTGCCCTTCGATCAGGGCATTGGAGCTGAGGTTGCGGCCGATGGCCAGGCCCGCGTAACGGCCCACCACGTTCCAGGTGCCAAGGGCCAGCATGAGGAGAAGGGCCCAGCGACCGAGCCGCGCCGCCAGGCGGTTGAGGGCGTCGATCCGGTCGGCCAGACGCAGCCAGCGCTCGCTCATGACGCCTCCTTGCCGCCGCCGAAGGCGAAGCGGGCGTAGGAAAACTCATTCACCCGATTCCAGGCGAACACCTCGCGGCGAAACCCTTGCCATTGGTCGTAGACCTTGCGGAAGGTGGCGTCCTTGGCGCTGTCGGCGAGGATCTGGTCGGTGGCCTCGCGGGCGGCTTGAAGGATGGCGTCGCCGTAGAACTCCAACTGGGTGCCGCCCTTGATCAACCGCTGCAGCACGCCGGCGTTGAGCGCGTCGTAACGGCTGAGCATCAGGGCGTTGGCCTCCTGGCAGGCCGTTTGGAACATGGCTTGATACTCGGCGGGCAAGCGGCCCCAGGCCTGCAGATTCACCAGGGCGGTGAGGGTGGGCCCCGGTTCCCACCAGCCGGGGTAGTAGTAGTAGCGGGCGGCCTTGTTCAGGCCCAGCTTCTCGTCGTCGTAGGGGCCGGTCCATTCGGCGGCGTCAATCGCACCCCGATCCAAAGCGAGAAAAATCTCTCCCCCCGGCAGCACCTGCACATTCACCCCCAGGGCGGCCATCACCTTGCCGCCCAGGCCGGGGATGCGCATCTTCAAGCCCTGAAGGGAGGCCAGCCCCTCCAGGGGCCGCTTGAACCAACCGCCCATCTGGGCGCCGGTGTTGCCCGCCGGAAAGCTGCGCACGCCGAAGTCGGCGTAGAGCTGATTGATCGCCTCCAGCCCTCCCCCCGCGTGCAGCCAGGCGTTCTGCTGCTGGGCCGTGAGGCCGAAGGGCACGGCGGTGCCGAAGGCCAGGGCGGGGTTTTTGCCGAGGTAGTAGTAGCTGGCGGTGTGTCCGCTTTCCACCGAACCGTTCTGCACCGCTTCCAACACCTCCAGCCCCGGCACCAGCTCCCCGGCGGCGAACGGCTGAATCAGAAAGCGGCCATCGCTCATCTCCCGCACGCGGCGGCTGATCGTTTCCGCCCCGCCGAAGATCGTGTCGAGGGAGTGGGGCCAACTGGTGGCCATGCGCCAGCGCACCAGGGGCAGGGCCGCGCCAGCCTTCACCTCGTCGGCGCGACGGATGCGGCAGGCGGCCAGGGCGCTGGCGGTGGTGACCGCGGCGGCGGCTCCGAGCAGGCGCCGTCGTCGCGGGGAAAAGTCAGCCATGGGCAGGGGCAGCGTGGGCGTGAGTGTAGGGAGGGCTGGTGGATGTTCCCTTCCGCCACCTCCATGGTTCGGGGCGACTCCTGTTGATGCAAACCCCCAGCCGACTGGGCCGGGTGGTCGGCGGCGGTTTGAGTGGATTTACCCGGGTTCGGCCATGGGGCTTCGTTTCAAGGCTCCGATCCCTAAAAAGGACCCTTTCACTGAAGGGTATTGATCGATGAACTCTTCGGCGGCAAAAACGCCCCTTTCCAGTTCCTTCAGGGCCTGCCAGAGCGCTGTCGTTTCCGGACAGGCATCCGAGGAGATGTCGTGATGCACGATGATGCGCGCGCACTGCCGCGCCAGCATGTGATCCGCCAGCGCTCCCCTCATGCTGTGGTCGCCATCGATGAACACAAAATCAGGGCACCTGTCCTCAAAGACGGCTTTGACGACAGGGCCAGTCGAAAAATCTTTGATGAATTGATAATCAATGCCATCACCCACCAGGTGTTCGCCGTAGCGCTTGATCATGGGCGTTTCGCCGATCGGATCGACGGCGATTGCCGAGGATAAGGGAGCGCCGATGCGACGCAGCCACTCACAAACAACAATGAACGTTCCGCCCCAGCGAGATCCGATTTCGACATAGTGTCTGGTTTCTTTGGCGTGCTCGGTCAACCAGGCGAGATAGCGGGACAGCTGGTTTGGATATTGAAAGACGTGGAGGCCTGTCCCCATGAATGGGGAGAGTTCTTGGGGTTGCTCATGCAAGTTCTCATTATTCAGCCCCAAGGCGGGAATCAGCTCTGTTTCGAGATAGGTGATGTCTGTCAGCTTGTCGTCGGGGATGGCCTTGATCAAGTGGCTGGCCACAAGCGAAGCGGCATCATTTTCTTGAAAGTAATCCCAGCGATCTTGCAGGGGGTTGGTCTTGTGTATCCATCGTCTAAGGACGCGTTTGAGCATGGAGGTTGAAACTATTTATTTTTTTATAAAATTACTTGCAAAGATCTCGGTTGTCAAGCCGTCCTCCATGTCTGCTCCCGGCTCCTCTGCCACCGGGCCTCGGGCCGCGCCTCCCCCGCAGCGAGGTTGCTTCAGCCTTCAGCGTTCAGGCCCGGCAGGCGAGCGGATCCTTCCGTCGCCGGCTGATCCGGTGATTCACGCAACCGGGGGAGGAGTTGCACCAGGTTGCAGGGACGCGTGTCGGCGTCCAGCTGGGCGCGGATCAAGCGATCCCAGGCGGTTTCCACCGCGTCGCGTGAACCGGGCAGGACAAACACCAGCGTGCCGTTCGCCACTCCGGCCAGGCAGCGGCTCTGCAGGGTGCTCGTGCCGATCGTTTCGAACGACAGCACACGAAACAGCTCCCCGAATCCCTCGATCACTTTGTCGAGCAGGGGCGCCACCGCCTCCGGGGTGCCATCCCGGCCTGCCAGCCCCGTGCCGCCGCTGCTGATCACCACCTGCACCCCGGGATCCGCGATCCAGCGGCTCATCTCCGCGCGAATGCGGTAGCGATCGTCCGGCACGATCGCCCGCTCTCGCAGCTGGTGTCCCGCCGCCTCCAGCCGTTGCCGCAAGGCCTCGCCGGAGTGGTCATCCGCCAGGGTGCGCGTATCCGACACCGTGAGCAAGGCAATGGCCAACGACACGTGTTCAGGGTGGAGGAGCGTTCATTCTCCCTTCTTGGCGGCGTCAGGGATGGCAACGGCCGTTACTAGAGGCGGCACCGAGGGTTGCCAGGGATGGCGTCGGTGGTTGCCAGGGAAGGTGTCGGGACTGACGGATGGCTCGGTCCGCGCCTAAACTGTCGCTAATGAACGATGCGGTCTTCACTCTCCTGGTCTCGCCGAGCCTTGCGGGTGCAATCCCCCTCTCTCACCCCCTCTCTCACCTCTGCTTTCATGACCTCTTCCCCCAAGCCATCCGCCGTTGTGGTTGGGGCTGGCATCGCTGGTTTGTCTGCCGCCTTTGTGTTGGCCCAACGAGGATTTCAGGTGACGGTCTTTGAGAAGGAGACAACGGCGGGCGGCAATCTCGGCGCCACCCTCTCCCATCCACGCCGCAGACGTTCAAGCCGTGGAGATGATGTTTTCGAGGTCTATCCTCATATGTTTGGCGACTGGTATGCCAACTTTTGGCAACTGATGGAGGCAATTGGTAGAGGCAAAGCTGACCGGGAGACATGGAGGACGATGGCAGACTTTAAGTTTCTGCCCAGGCCCGATCAGCCGGAGAAGCGCTTTCGCCCCGCCTACAAGACGCTGCGCAACAATGGTGCGCTCTTGAGCTTTTTCTCCAATCTTTTCTCAGGTATCATTCCGCCTCCAGATATGTTTCTAGCGGCCTATGCCGCGCTTGGCTTGTTGGCCGATGATTTTAATAATAGAGACGATGTCAACGTCGCCACGTTGAATGACTTTTTGAACACGCGCTTTTACAGCTCTAAGCACGTTACCCAGTTTTATCAGATGGTGATCCTCTATATCTGGTCGCTGGACGCTGATGAATCTTCTGTCTATGCCTGTCAGCGTTTCTTTCAATTTCAATTCAGGCGGCCAACGCCGACCGCTTGGGTCTTGAATTCTGGTGACGCTTACACGAGTATCATCCAACCCTTGGTTCAACACCTGCAGAGCAATTTTAATGTCAAGTTCTGCTTTGATACGCCTGTCGTCGCCGCCTCTTTGAATGCGGAGAAAACTCGCGTCGAGCAACTCCTGGTCATTGAAAACTTGAGCGAAAAGCGAACGTTCAAGACCGTGCCCCAGAAACGGTTTCTTCTCCCTGCATCCGTGTATGTCTTTGCTGTGCCACCCGAGACGCTCTCGGCCCTTGTGCAAACACCTGTTCCCGCCTCCGTCAGGAAGCGGGGTTTGACCGCCGAGCCCGACGTGACGCTGGGTTCGAATAAATTTGGCATCCTTACGGACGTCCTGCTTGGGGGATCCCGTGCCGGCTCGGCGCCAGCGTCTCCCGAGGGCGTCCCCGCCGCTGAAGTGGTGTCCCTTGAAGCCATGGAGGGAGTCACCGTGCTGGAACCGGATGTCCCTGAAGAGGGTTTGGCCTCGCGGACCGCTGCCAGTTCTTCCGCTGCGCCAACCCCAGTGCGTCCATCCATTGTCGATGCGATTCCGGAATTGGCGACAACGAAAACCTTCAGCGCGGAACCGATTCCGGTTCTCTATGTCGCCTTTGAGCAGGGAGCTGAAATCAACTCCTTAATTCCCCCAGACTGCTATATCGGGCTTACCGATTCAAACTATGCATTGACACTGGTTGAGATCACAAGAGAGTTTAGGATTGCCAATCCAAATCTGTTCTCCTCCGCTGACCCTATCGGTATGGTCATTGCTTTGGCGGCATCAGATTTTGGCGAATTACCATTTTTTCGCACCCCTCCGGCGAAGTTGGACCCACCAGACAGCAGTCATACGGCAACGCCTGCGGACACACAATTATTGGAAGACAAAACAATCCAACTGCTGCTTGATGAAGCCCGTAAATATCTGCCTATTCGTGATGAAGACATAGAATGGCGTTTCTTTCGCTCGAACAAAAACCACCGACTGTTTCTCAACGATGTTGAAAGTGCTCGCAATCCTGTGAAAACAATCTATTTGAACCCTGCCAGTTCTCGGCCGATCATTGATAATCTCGCTTTTGCTGGTGATTTCTGCAGTCAAGACGTGGTGATGTCCACTGTCGAAGCTGCGGTGGAAAGCGGAATTCGTGCCGCTCTGCAGTTGGAGCCGGGCCATGGACAGCTCCTGTCGGCAAGCGCGAAGGGCAAGCGTTTGACGTTGCAACAGCATCGTTCTTATCCAAAATCCTGGATCACGGCTTCGAAACTCATGTTAATGCCCTATGCCGTACTCGCAAAAAGTTATTCAGATCTCAATCTTTGCTGGGAAACAGCGAGCCGCAGCCACCGCGATCCCACAGTGCTGAAGCAGGAGCTCCTGCCACAAGTGCTCAGCTACTGGCCCCGCCAAACCTCAATGTGTCTTGGCGCCTATCAAGATGCCTGGACGACCATGACGTCCCTGGCCACCCAGAGCATGATCACGTCAGCGGAGTTGGTTTGGTCATTGTTCACCCGCCGCTGAGTTTGCGGGTTTCTGCAATCAAGGCATACAGAGGTTCTGGATCATTGGCAAAGAGCTCTGCCTCCTTTCTGGCCTGGCTGACGACTTGATCCAAATATCTTTCCGCTTCAGGCAATTGCATTTGGAAGGCCTTGGATAGATGTTGCAGATCTTCAAGCGATGGACTCTCCTTGCTGAAGAGGCTGCCAATTTCAGGGTCACGAATTGCGAGAGCTGCTGGCAAGGTGAGAATGCCATCCCGTAAATCCTCCACTCCTCCGCCACCAAGTGCCGCGCTGCCGCGTACATCTCCAACGTCGTCGCAGCCGTGATACAAGAGTCCAAGCAAACCTCCAAATGTGCGCAGGCGGCCGCTGCGATCCGCTAAACATGCACAGATCTCAAACATGGAACCCGTGTCCTCGGCTGCGATATGCCGCCAATCCTCCACCCCCAAAACCTGCCTGCGCAGCCGCCACTGCAGGCATTCAGCTACCCCAAGTCTCTTCATTAATTCCGAGAAGAGTTCGATGGCCTGTACATCTGTTCCCAGCATCCTGTAACCTTCAGCCACCATGTAACCCGAAGCCATAAGTGCATCTAATTCTCCAAACTTCTGGTGCAATGTTGCCCGCCCTCGTCGTTCTGGGGATTTGTCCAATATGTCGTCAATCACCAGGGTCATGTTATGGAAGAGCTCGATGACCACGGCGCAGCGGATCAACCAATCCGGTATCGGCAATTCTGGAATCAGAGACCGATAGGTTGAAAAGATGGTTAAAGGTCGGAAATATTTTGAACCAGAAATGAATTGCCAGCGCAGCTCTGGGATCATTTCCTTGTCGCAGCTTTCCACCCACTCCGCGAGCTGGGTTTCGACTAAAGATACCTCGCGGCGAAAATTTAGGTTGTCAACAAAAGAGAGGTTCATTGTCGTTGTGGTTTATTCCGGGATGGGGGACGGCGATGCGTTGATGGATGACTTCCGCTTGGTTATTTGTGGGCCTCGTCACGCTGTCGGGCTTCAGCCTGGGCTAGCTGTTCAGTGATCAAGGCCAACTGGTGCTGAAAACTTCTCGCTTCACGGGATGCCGTATCGCCAATTTCCCTGAGAAAGCCGCGGATGTCATCAATGAGCAAAGCTCGTCTGCGCTTGGTGTCCTCGTCGCCAAAATTGAGAGCAAGCAAGGAGGCCTGATGCTTGTATAAAATAGACTGAACTGAATAACTATAGCTTAAGGAGCTGGACGCCGCGGCGGCCAGGGCCTGCAGCAATGCACGGGAGATGGCGCCAACATCGCTTGCCTCTTCGCTTCCCGGAACATTGGCGCCAGCGGGGCCTGGTGGAAGGAGCGACTGGGAGAGGGTTAACCACTGCTGAAACAACAAATTATAATTATTCATAAGCTCTTCGATGGACGATTTCATGTCAGCACTTGATTGACAGCAGGTATCTTATCATCGCTCTTTGTTAAAATCCCTGCAAGTTGCGTTATGGTGACACTGTAAGCCGCTGACTTGACCTCGGTCCTTGTCAAGTAATCACAACAGTTGATGATGCTTCCTGTATCACCTTGTGCCGGTTGTGGAACGGTCAACCCTGTTGATCACAATTTCTGTTACCACTGTGGGACCGCGCTGCGCCTAGCCCCCTGTCCTGATTGCGGTTTCGCGAATGCACCCGGGCAGGTTGTCTGTGAGCGTTGCGGGGGCTTTTTGCAGACAAAGGGCGACCAGGCTCTGTTTGACCGACAGGATGAGCGCAAATTCGTCACCGCCTTTTTTGCAGATATCAAAGGTTCTGTGGCTCTGCTCAACGAGCGGGATATCGAAGACGGGCGTCAGATCTTAGATACCGTCATTCTTCGAATCAGCTCTCTGATCAGAAGGCATGAAGGGACCGTGATTGATACGGTGGGTGATGGTGTATTTGCCCTCTTTGGTGCACCGCGCTCCCTGGATGGCCATCCGCGAGCCGCCGTGAATGCGGCTTTGGAGATCCAAGACAGCATGGGCAGTCCCCAAGGTTCAGAACCTTTGCTGCCGGACATTCAACTTCGTATCGGCATCGATTCAGGGGACGTCATTTGGAGAGCTTTGCAGGTTGGTCGTGAGATGCGACACCTGCCGATTGGTCAGACCGTGAACCAGGCTTCCCGTTTGCAGGAGGTTGCTGAGCCTGGCACTGTCCTGATTGGCGCAAGCACGTATGAGTTGGTGAAAGACTATTTCAATCTCACACCCCCGAGGAACCTTGTTCTCAAGGGATTACCTGATCCTGTGAATGCGTATGAGGTGCTGAATCCGTCGAATGTCTCTCGTAATTTGCAGATTTCGATGAAGCGTGGATTGAGTTCTTTTGTTGGGAGGGATCGGGAGCTGCGAACTCTGTCTGAATCCATTCAACGCTTCGAGGGCGGTGCTGGCACGTCGATGATCCTTGTTTCTGAAGCGGGAGGAGGTAAATCACGTCTTCTGTACGAAGTGACAAAAACCCTGGAACATAAGTTCACTATTCTTGAGGCTTTCTGTATTTCTCATATGCAGTCCTCACCATGGTATTCCGTTGTTCAACTAATCAGAAATCTGTTGGGAATCTCGTCGGGTTTGGCGAGCTTGGAAGCGAAGCGACTGATCAAAGAAAAAATCGAATGGCTTCATCCTGCGTTGTTGGAAGATCTGCCAACCCTTTTTCAATTCCTTGATTTGGATCCTGGTTTGGTTTTGCCAGCGAATACCGATCCCACAGTGCGGAAACGAAAATATATTTCTCTGATTCTTCGCTTGCTTGCTTTGCAAGCTAAGCGTAAACCTCTGGTTGTGATCTTTGAGGATCTTCACTGGTTGGATCAACAATCTTCCGCCGTTGTTGATGCGATTGCTTCCATTGTTCATGAAAATCCAATTTTTCTCTTGTGTACAACTCGTCCGGAGGGACTCAAGCCCGCCTGGCGATCGGACAAGTCGTCTATTTTGCACCTCGGCAATCTTGACATCACGGCTGCACGTGAGTTGATTCAGAGTTTGGTTCCAGGCTTGGCGATCAGTGACTCTCTGCTCAAGGAAATCCAGCGTAAAACACAAGGTAATCCTTTCTTTATCGAGGAAATTGTTCGTTCGCCGCAATTTGTTGACTCTTTTTTGTCCAGTACATCTTCTTTTGAGGTGGATTCACTCGTTATACCCTCGACGATCAAGATGGCCATAGCGGATCGGATTGATCGATTGACAAAAAAAGAAAAGAGATATCTGCAGATGCTGGCTGTTGCTGGTATCCGCTGCCGAGTCCCACTCTTGGTTCGATTGATTGCGGAGGAGGAAGCTGGCGTGTTGAGTGTTCTGGCTGATCTGGAGAATCTAGGCTTTGTTGTAAAGCCTGATCATGAAGACAAGCTTCATATTCAATTTGGTCATGTCCTGATTCAAGAAGTGGCTTATTCTTCTTTGCTCCGCGACCAACGCGCGGCCCTTCATGAGCACATTGGCGATACTATCCAATCGGAATCTGCTGAGATAACTAGTGAAATTCTTCCCGAACTCGCCCACCATTATCTCCACTCCGCCAACGACGTCAAAGCGGTTGAGTATTTGCACTTGGCGGGTGAATCCGCTATTCAGCGCTCGGCCCATCAAGAAGCGCAGAATTATCTCAAGCTTTGTTTGAAGCGCCTGGAAAAAAGCAAAAATCTTCAATCCAAATCCACCTACCTTGCCCAACTCTGGTTGTCCCTTGGGGTGTCACAACAGGTCACTCTCGGCTATGCCGCTGAAGATGTCAGGACGGCCTATGAGAATGCTGTCGACCATAGTGAAAAGGCTGGCGAATCGGAAAGCCTGCTCGCTTCGCTGCGCGGTTATGGAATCTTTAATATCGTTAAGGCAAATTATTCAGAAGCGGCCAAAATCGCCGTCCGCTTGAAGAGCCACGCCAAAGGAGATTCGGCTTTTGCCTTGGAGCATCTCATTCTTAGCGGTTTGGCTTATTCCTATCGTGGTGAGCTGGCAAGAGGGGCGAAATTCTACCAGAAGGGTCTTGAAATCACTGACAAGCCCGCGTCGGCTACGACGATTCAGTACTCGGGCTACTCCCCGGGAATCTGCCACTCTTATTACGCACTCAATGCCCTTTTCTCTGGTCGTCTGAATCTGGCCATTAACCATGCGTGTAGAGGCCTTGAGGTGGCGCTGGAGAGTGGAATTCCCGTGGCCATTGCCCAGTCGCGTGGCATGTTGGGTCACGTGTTGTTTTGTCTCTCTGAATTTAGTCAGGCAGATGAGCAGCATCACATCAATATGGCTTTTGCTGACGACAATGGTTTCGCCTATTGGTCCTTGCTGGCGCGGATCTTGACCAGCTGGACGAATGGCTATCTTCGCAACGAGCAATCCTCCCTGGATGAACTGCAGGCTTACATTGCCGCTTATCGAGGCAGCGGGGCATTGATCGGCGTGCCCTGGTTCCTGAACCTTTATGCCGAGCTGCTCTGGCGTTTTGGTCGCGCCCGGGAGTCCTTGGTGGTTCTTGGCGAGGCAGAGGGCATCGCTTCCCTGACGCAGGAGCGGTTCTTCTTGGTCGACACCTTAAGGCTGAAGGGGGAATTGCATTCCGCTCTGTCTTCGAAGCCCGTCTCGTTGGTCGCGGCCCAGTGCTACAGAGAAGCTCTTAATCTGGCTCGCGTTCAGGGAGCCTGGTTGCCGGGGATGCGAGCGGTGTTACCCTTGTCGCGGCTCCTGCGGCGGCAGGGAGATCTGGAGGAGGCGCGCACCTTGATCACAGATCACTACAACCGACTCTCCTGGATTCCTTGTCCAGATCACACGGAGGCCCGTTCCTTGATGGAGACGTTGTCCGCGCGGATCTGAACAAGCCGGAGGGAGCCAAAGCGAACCCTCGGGCTGTTCGCCGGGTTTAGGACCTCTGGCCCGCTTGACCCTTGGGTGCTGGAACGGGGGTCTCGCTCCCTGCTTCGTGCCTTTACAATGGTTACCTTGTGCGTCCGGCGCGCCCATGGCCAGTGGGTACAGGATCCTCGAAGCCATCACGGCTGACCTGCGGGAGCGACTCCTGCATGATCATCGTGTTGTTTCGGTGCCCGCCAATCACCACTTGATGTTTGCTTCCGATTGGGGAGAGGACGTTTATCTTGTCCATTCTGGTATAGCCAAAGCACGTAGTCTCAGCGAACAAGGTGAGGAAACTGTCGTTTCTTTGATGGGTCCGGGATCACTGATTGGTGATCTCGCGGTCTTCACTACGCTATCCCTAAGGACGGTGGATGTGATCTCTCTCACACCCATCACATTCTGGAAACTGCGTCATCGCGCGCTTCAGGAGGCCATGGAGAGCAGCCCGGATTTCATGCGCGTCATCGCCTGTCTGCAGGCTCACCGCTTGTGTTCCCTCGGGGAGCGCCTGATGCTGATGAACGAAGACGCCACCACCCGGCTGTTGGCGACCTTGTCCTTGCTGGCTCGGCTCAATGGGCCCAATGATGACCCCTTTCAGCCGGTTCCGGCCATTCCCCAACAGGAGATCGCGGTGATCTCCGGTCTCTCCAGGGGAACCGCTTCCACGCTGATCAACAAGTTGCGCGCCAATAGAACCCTGGAACCGACGGATGATGGTCTGCGGTTCACCACCCTGGTGCCTCTGCAGCGGCGTGGCCTCTTGCCGCCGCTGAAGCCCCCTCCCGCGCAGCCCTGACCCCGCCGAGCCCCTGTTGTCCACTTCCCTCCCCGCCCCCGATTCCCTCCCTGCGGTGCGCGTGCGCCTGTTTGCCTCCCTTCGGGAAACGGCCGGCTGGAGCGAGCGGGAGGTGCCGTTGCCCGAGGGCTGTGCCCTCAATCCCTGCACGCCCCGTCGCCTCTGGGAAGGCCTGGCCTCCCCCGCCCACGCCCTTCCCTCCAGCTTGCCCCCGGGCTTGCGGGTGGCCATCAATCAACGTTTCGCCACCCCTGACACCCCCCTTCAGCCCGGGGACGAACTGGCGTTTCTGCCCCCGATCACCGGAGGCTGAGCCGCCATGGCGCAGCCTGCTCCCGCTCTGATCCTGGTGAGCCTCCATCCGGAGGCGTTGGCGCCGGGGGAGCTGCTGGAGGCCTGGCACCAGCGGGTGCAGCGCGCGTCTGGCGCCGCCCCGGCGGCCACCAGCGTGTTCATCGGACGAACGCGGGGCACCACGGACGCGGGCTTGCCCCTCGACGGCCTGGAGCTGGAGCACTACCCGGGGATGACGGAGGCCGAGCTGGAGCGCCTGGCGGCCGAGTCCGCGCGACGTCACGGGGTCTGGGCGGTTGGCGTGGGCCACCGGGTGGGGCCTGTTGCTCCAGGGGAGGCGATTGTGGTGGTGGCGGTGCTGGCCGACCGGCGTGGGCCGGCGCAACGCTGCTGCCAGGAGGTCTTGGAAGCCCTGAAGCACGAGGCGCCGTTCTGGAAGCGGGAGTGGAGCGCCGGCCAAGGCGTCTGGGTGGCTGGCAACACGCCGTTGGCGGAACCGCTCCCCTGAGCCGCGGCCGAGGGGTCCCCTCGTCCGGGGCGTCCTTCAGGGGATCAAAAGATCGGCAGCCGCAGCACCTGGGCCCAGAGCACCTGGCCGGCCTCCAGGTCGCCGAGCTCCGCCGGGATCTCCAGCAACAGATCCGCTCCCTGCAGGGAGCCGATGCGCGAGGAGGCCTGGCTGCCCTCCACCAGCGCCAGCGGTTCTCCCTCCGTTCCCACCCGCAGCCGGGCGCGCGCCAGTTCAGGGCGGCCCGCGCCCCGCCGCAGTGGCGTGGCCAGGCGCACCCGCAGTCGGGGGAGGGGGTCCGGGGTCGCGCCCTCCAGGGCCTGCAAGGCGGGCCAGACCAACTGCAGGGCTGTGATCGCCGCCGCCACGGGGTTGCCCGGCAACCCGAAGAAGGGGCGACCGCCAAGCCGCCCGAAGGCAAAGGGGCGGCCGGGTTTGAGGAACAGCTTCCAGAACGCCACCTCTCCCCGCTCCGCCAGCAGGGGACGAATCCAGTCGGCATCGCCCGCGGACACCCCCCCGGTGCTCACGACCACGTCACAGCGCTCGGCCAGGGCCTCCAGGGCCCGGCCCAGGGCTTCGGGTTGATCCCGCACGAGCAGGCGCTCGGTCACCGGCTGTCCCAGCCGGGCCAGAAGGGCCTTCAGAAGGGTGCCGTTGCTCTCCCAGATCGTGCCCGGGGGGCGGGGATGGCCGGCGCTCACCAGCTCATCGCCACTGATGAGCAATCCCAGCCGCGGTTGAGGACGCACTGCCAGGGAGGGCACGCCGCAGCTGGCCACACGGGCCAGGTCCGCCGGTCCGAGGCGGATCCCGGCCGCCAGCAGCTCCTGGCCGGCGGCGGCCTCTTCCGCCCGGCCGCGAATCCAGGGGTTGGAGCCCGCGTCCGCAGACAGGAGAAGCGTCTCTCCGTCCCGCACTACCAGCTCCTGCGGCAGCACCCGATTCGCCTGCTCTGGCAGGGGGGCGCCGGTGAGGATGCGGATGGCCTTGCCGGCGCTCAGCGCGTCGGGGAAGGGCGCCCCCGGCGCGGAGCGGCCCACCACCCGCCAGCGCTCTCCTGGTTGGGGAGGGGTGACGTCCGTGATGGCATAGCCATCGAGGATGGCGGCGCGAAAGCCCGGCACCGCCTCTGGCGCCTGACAGGGTTCCGCGCTCACCCGGCCCAGGCAGCGGTCGAGGGGCAGCCGCTCGCTGCCCTTCAGGGGGGTGAGGGCCGCCAGCACCCGCGCCCGCGCCTCGTCCAGGGGCAGCCCCTCGCGGGGAAAGGGTTCAGGCATGGGCGGGGACGGCCGATGAGCGCAGGGTACCGAGGGCGGGCTGGCTCTTGAGGGGGATGCGGCCGCGTGTGGCGCCAGAAAGTGCTGTGTTTTGATTTCAAAATTGTTGCCGACAGAATCCACGAGGCCAACGGGTCTAGGTTCATCTGATCACGCAAGATGGACCAAGTGAGAAGCATAAATCTTTTTGCATTTGGCTTCACGCCAACCACCAAGACCGCCTCTAGTAGTCGCTGGCGACGTGCCGGCTGGAAATTGAAAAGAATTAAACAATTATGCTTTCACTGTCATAATTTTGGTGATTTCCTGTCTTATCAGCTGGTTTCAGCCCTGTCAGAGAAAGGCGTTCGGATCGCTGGTCAGGACGAGGGGGGGAAATTGCTGGCGGTTGGCAGCATCCTCTGGAGCCTGCGTGATCTGGATGTGATCTGGGGAAGCGGGGCCCATCGGGAGGGTCAGATCCCGCGCCGTCGAATTGCAAATTGTTTTGCGGTCAGGGGACCGCTGACGCTGGCTGAATTGCAGCATGCGGACGTTGTCAGCGGCGAATGTGACCCTCTCTTTTTTGACCCCGGCATCCTGGTATCCTTCTTATATCCTGATCTATGCAAAGCCGATCGAATCAGTGGTAAAACTGTGGTCATCCCTCACTACACGGATGTCGTCAGGGTGAGGCAGTGGCAAAAACGGGCGGGTATCAGGCTCGAGGTGGTCGACCCACTGGATCACCCATACAAGGTGGCCAAGCAAATCGTTCGGGCCGAGCGCGTGATCTCCTCTTCGCTTCATGGCCTGATTTTTGCTGACGCCTTCGGTCGATCTGCTGTTCCCTTGCGGCTGGATGGCAATCGCGAGCCAAGCTTCAAATACGTCGACTACTACCAGGGCTCCGGTCGCTCAACACCAAGATTTTCCTCTGATCTCTCCGCAGCGCTTGATCGCCATCCCAGCCCTTTTCACTATCGCCGTGAAGATCTGTCTCGCTTCCTCGCCAGCTTCCCCTACCCGATGAAGTCGGCCTTTACCCGTCAGCTTTCGGATGGTCCCGTGTCGGGGTGGCGCCAAGGTCCATGCCGGCCGCCCTCCTTCTCCAACAGCCGCACAGGGCCGAGCGTCATCCCAGGGTCCACGGACTTTAGCATGTCGTAGAGGGTGAGCAGACCCACCTGCACGGCCGTGAGGGCTTCCATCTCCACGCCGGTGGCGGCCGTGGTGCGCACCCGTGCCCGCAGGCGCAGGCCTGAGCCCTCCGGGGTCGGCTCGATCTCCACGGCGACTCCGGCCAGGGGCAACGGGTGGCAGAGGGGAATCAGCTCGGCGGTGCGCTTGGCCCCCTGGATCGCCGCCACCCGGGCCACGGCCAGCACATCCCCCTTGGGCGCCTGGCCGTCCCGCACCAGGGCCAGGGTGGACGGGGCCATGGACAGAAACCCCTCCGCAGTGGCGGCGCGGGCGCTGGCGGGGCGATCGGCCACATCCACCATGCGGGCGGCGCCGCAGCTGTCGAGATGGGTGAGGACGCCGGGGGGGGAGGACTCCATGGACCTGGGGGGGCAACGCGTGTGGCAAGCGGCACAGCCGGCTCCGTCAGCGGGCTGGCTCCCCCACAATGCAGGAACATCGAGCCAACGCCCGCCATGAATGACGGTCTCACCCTCGCCTCCGTGCTGCTGTTCGGCAGCGGCTTGTTCTGCCTGAGCACGCTGTATTTCGGCACCAAGGGTGGCTTTTATGACAGCGATGACTACGACGGCAACGGCACCGCCCACTGAAGGCGCCGGGGCGCTCAGGGCAGCCCCAGCCGTTCGGCTTCCGGGCAGTCGCCTGTGGTCGCCAGATCTTCCACGGCGGCCATCCGGCTCACGCTGGCCAGCTTGGTGCTCACAGCGCCGATGGACTCCAGGCGCACGCACACCTCCCAGCTCATCCGCTCTTCGGCCTCATCATCCTCCTCCTCGTAGCGGAAGGTGACGAGGTCGGCATCCACGTCCACCACGGTGGCGTCCTCCAGCCAGCATTGCTGATCTTTCAGGAACACCCAGACCGGCCGCTGTTCGACACAGTATTGAGCAAGCTTGCGGTGCAACATGCCGCTGCCGCGACTGCTGGGATCTTAGGCAACTTCACCACCCTGTCCGTGTCCGTGATGACATCCCCTTCCAACGACCGACCGGCGGACGCCGAGGCGATCCGCCTTCAGCTGCGCAGCTGGCCAGAGGTGGAGGCCTATCTGAGCACCCGCAAGGGGGTCATCCTCCCCCTGGGCTCCACCGAGCAGCATGGCCCCACCGGCGCCATCGGCACCGATGCCCTCACGGCGGAAGCCGTCGCCCTGGAGGTGGGCCGCCGCACCGGGGTGCTCGTGGCTCCCACCCAGTCCTATGGCATGGCGGAGCATCACCTCGGCTTTCCCGGCACCGTGAGCCTCCAGCCCACCACGCTCCTGGCGGTGCTTCATGACGTGGTGCTCTCCCTGGCCCGCCATGGCTTTGAGCGGATCTTCGTCATCAATGGCCACGGGGGCAACATCGCCACCGCCCGCGGCGCCTTTGCCCAGGCCCACAGCACGGCCGCGGCCCGGGGGCTGCCCGTGGCTCCCCGCCTGCGCTGTCAGCTGGCCAACTGGTTCATGGCTGGCCCTGTGATGCGGGAGGCGCAGCGGCTCTATGGCGACCGGGAGGGTCATCACGCCACCCCCAGCGAGATCGCCCTCACCCTCCACCTGGAGCCGACCCTGCGGGGCAAGCAGCGTCCCCTCCCGGATCCCGCTCCCGCCGGGCCGATCCACGGCCCTGCGGATTTCCGTCAGCGCCACCCGGACGGGCGCATGGGCTCGGATCCCTTCCTGGCGCGGGTTGAGCACGGCGAGCGTTTCCTCGACCTGGCGGCCACCGCCCTGAGCGAGGATCTGCGCACCTTCCTTTCCTGAGCGCTGGCCATGGGGCGTATCACCGCTGCTGACGTGCGCAAGGTGGCCGAGCTGGCCCGCCTGGATCTGCCCGAGGACCAGATCGCGCTCTACACCGCCCAACTGGAGCGCATTCTCGACTACGTGGGCCACTTGCAAAAGGTGGACACCACCGGCATCCCCCCCACCACCCGCGCGGTGGAGGTGGTGAACGTGACCCGACCCGACGTGGTGGAATCAACGGAGATCCGCGAGGAGCTGCTGAACCTGGCTCCCCAACGGGAGGGAGAGTTCTATCGGGTGCCGCGGATCCTCAACGAGGCGGGCTGAGTCTTCAGTGCGGTGGGGCCAGATCCGGATGCAACGCCCGGGAGGGTTGATCCATGCCGGGCCGCAGGGGCGACACTGCGGTGCGATGGAGCAGGGCGAGGATGCGCCGCCGGGAATGGCGGGTGGGCATCAGGGCCGCCAGGGGGCGGAGCCGACTGCGGCGGCGCTTGTGGCTGCGCACCCCCAGGAGGATGTCGTAAAGGAAATTGAGTGCATCCGCGCGGCTCTCGAACAAGCCCAGGCGTTGGGGTGATCCCTTGGCGTCAAGGAGATGGCGGGTGGCCAGATAGGCCGGTCGGTATTCAAACCAGGGGATCGAGGGCCAGAGATGGTGAACGAGGTGATAGTTCTGCCCCATGATCAACCAATTCATCAGGCGGCTTGGGTAGACGCGGGCGTTGTGCCAGCGGCTGCGTGAATGAAAGGGGCGATGGGGCAAATAGTCGAAGAACAGCCCCAGGGTGACGCCCACCATCAGGGCCGGGGCAAACCAGCAGTTGAAGATGAAGGGGAGAAAGTCGAAGCGAATCGCCGCCAGAATGATCAGGACAAACGTGGCCCGCTCCAGGCCCCAGGCGAACAATTCATTGCCCCGCCAGAGCGCTCGCTGGAAAAAGAACACTTCGTGATAGAAAAACCGCGGCGCGATCAGCCAGAGCGGGCCGAACGTGCTGACGATGTGATCCGGGTCATGCTCCGGATCATTGACGTGGGCGTGATGTTGCAAGTGCACCCGCGTGAACACCGGAAAGCTGAAGCCCAGTAACAGCGCGGCGCCATGGCCCATGACCGCGTTCCAAAAGCGATTCGGGTGGGCGGCGTTGTGGCAGGCGTCGTGGATCACTGTGCCCTCCAGGTGGAGGGCCAGAAACCCGAGAGCGAGCAGCACAGGCAGGGGCCAGCCGGCGCCGAACCAACCCCAGACGGAGAGTCCTGCCAGGGCGTAGCCGCCCAGGAACAAGCCCACGGTGGGATTGAGGGCGGGCGGTGGATCGAGAAAGTCTTTCGGGACCGTGCGCACGGCTTGAGGCACGGGAGTGGTGTGCGGCCTGCTTGGGGAGGATGCCAACGCGGGCGTCGGGCAGGGCGGCATGGAAGGGGTCACCTGGCGCGGGGAAGACACCGCTGAGCGGCCAACACCTTAAACAAACGCATCAAAGACCGAGGGAGGGCCGCCTCCTGCGCCGAACCCGCAGCCTGGTTCGGCTCGTCGTCCCCGGGTGCCTTGCCTGGCTGTGAGCAAAGACCAGCGGGGGGGCGTCAAGGCGGTCAAGCTTGCAGCTGGAGCCGGTCCAGCTCGGGATGATGGCTCTTCAGGTGCTGCAAACGGGCCAGGAGCAGGCAGTGGAGTTCTTGCAGCCGTGGATGTTCGCCCACATCCGCTCGGCAGACGAGGGCGAGCCGGTTGGTGAACAGAGGCCCGGAATCCAGCCGGGCCAGGGTGGGGAAGGCCCGGGCGTTCAACGGTGTGGTGAAGGCCAGCGAGACCTGATCCGCCGTCTGGCCCTCCCAGGAGTCGGTGTCGTAGCGCCGCTTGCCGACCTCCACCGTGCCGAGCCCGATGTCGGCGCAGATGGCATGGGTGCGAGGGAAGCCGGCCGCCGGGATCACCGGAAGGGGAAAACGTTGCAGATCCCCCAAGGAAAGATGGTTCTCGCCGGCCAGGGGGTGCGCGCTGTGGGCCAGGAGGGTGACCGGCTGGCGGGCGAGTGGCCAGATGATGGCGGGGAAGTCGATGGAGGCGGGAATGTCATCGGCGGCATCGGTGAGCCAGGCGTCGATGACGCGATCGCGCAGGAGAGCGAGGGGAGCGTCGGTGCCCAAGCTGTCCAGGGGACCCACGCACCAGCCTGGAGGAGCCGGCTGGATCAGGGCAAGCGCTCCGGTTGGAAAACCCTCCAGCCGCAACGGCGCCTGTCCCAGCAGCCGGGCCACCTGATGAATTTCGCGCTCCATCATCAGCAGGAGGTCATGCTGACCACTGAGGGTCCATTCCCCCTGACGACGCTTCAGCCGAAGCCCGAACATCTCGGAACATCGCTGGACCCGACGGGAGATCGTGCTCTGGTTGCACCCCAACAGGGCCGCGGCTCTGGGTTCGCTGCCATGCCAGAGAAACAAATCCAAGCCAGCGAGATCTTCCAGGGTGACCAAGGGAAAAGTTGGTCTCAACGACTCCTGCGGAAAAATTAGCGAACAAACAACACAATTGATGCATGCCCACCGGGGGACTTGAACCCCCACGACCGAAGCCACTGGAACCTAAATCCAGCGCGTCTACCAATTCCGCCAGGTGGGCCTGACCACGCCCGGGGGGGGGGCCAAATCGACCTCCCACCAACGTCAAGAACTTACTGGACGACTGTCATTTCCGACCCCGGCACGGTCAGTCCGCCTTCCGCCCAGCACAATGAGGTTCTCTCTCCATGGCCGCTGATGGTTGCCACCCTTGCGGGTCTGGGGGCCCTGCTGTTCGGCTTGGCGCTCCTGTTGCTTCCCCTCCTGGTCAGCGAGCTGAGCCGACCCGGCGATTCCGCTTGGGGGGCCTTGGTGCTGGTGTTGGCGCTGGTGTTGGTGACCAGCGCGGAGCGCCTCAGCGGGTCACCGATGCTGGCGGTGATCAGCGGGGGCTTGCTCGTCGGCCGGCTGTCGGTGGAGGTGGGCCGGGGCCGCTGGCGCCAACTCACGCCGGAGGAGAAGGAGCGGTTGGGAACACGGGAGCGCTGGCTCTCCAGCCTGAGCCAGGTCCAGGTCGCCCTGGCCGGACTGCTGGAGCCCGTCGGTCGGCAAGGGGCGGCCCTGCTGGCCCGCTGGCGGCCAGCGGGCCAGCCCAAGGCCACCGGCAAGCGCTGGGTGCGACCGGAGGTCCCTGCGGGCGTCCCCTCAGAGGCGGAGGCCAGCGCCGCGTGTGAGGAAACCGCCGGGTCCGAGGTGATCGCGGCGACGGACGTGAGCACCGTCGTGAGCACCGTGCCGGAGGTGATCGAGGTGAGCGATTTCGACGCGATCGACGCTCTGCTCCAAGCGGCCCCGGCGCCGGCCGCCGCGAGCGGTGATGGCCGGGAGGGGGACGTTCGGGAGCGGGAGGAAGGCGGGGCGGGATAATCCCCACCTGCCATCCGAGGCGTCGTGTCCACCCCACCGGCTTCCGCTGCCTCGTCCTACAAGGACACCCTCAACCTGCTGGACACGCCCTTCGCGATGCGGGCCAACGCCCGCAAGCGGGAGCCCGAGCTGCAGGCCTTCTGGGCGGAGCAGCGGCTCTACGAGCGCCTGGCCCGCAGCGGCCCGTCAGACGCGGGCCGCCCCGCCTTCACCCTCCATGACGGCCCCCCCTACGCCAACGGCGCCCTGCACGTGGGCCATGCCCTCAACAAGATCCTCAAGGACATCATCAACAAGCACGCCCTGCTTCAGGGCAAGAGGGCCCGCTTCCGGCCGGGCTGGGACTGCCATGGCCTGCCGATCGAGTTGAAGGTGCTGCAAACCCTCCGCCCGGAGGAGCGCCAGGCCCTCACGCCGCTCGACCTGCGCCGTCGCGCCCGCGCCTACGCCCTGGAGCAGGTGGAGCTCCAGCGGCGCGGCTTCCAGCGCTGGGGGATCTGGGGCGACTGGGAGGAGCCCTACCTCACGTTGGACAAGGCCTACGAAGCGGCCCAGATCGGTGTTTTCGGCCGCATGGCCCTGGCGGGCCACATCTATCGCGGCCTCAAGCCGGTCCACTGGAGCCCCAGCTCCCGCACGGCCCTGGCGGAGGCGGAGCTCGAATATCCCGAGGGCCACACCTCCGCCAGCGTCTATGTGGCCTTTCCGGTGGTGGAGGTGCCTCCCAGCCTGCAGACCCCCTTGCGGTTGGCGGGCATCGAGGGGCCGACGGACCACGACCACCGCGAGCAGCTGTTCGTGGCCATCTGGACCACCACGCCCTGGACCCTGCCGGCCAACCTGGCCGTGTCGGTGAACGGGAACCTCGACTACGCGATCTGCCGGGACGGCAGCGCCGAGGCGCCCCGCTACCTCGTGGTGGCGGCGGCCCTGGTGGAGCGGCTCAGCCAGACCCTGGAGCGCCCCCTGGAGGCCCTGGCGACGGTGAAGGGCAGCGAGCTGGTGGGCCTGCTCTACCGCCATCCCCTGCTCGATCGCACCAGCCCCGTGGTGGTGGGGGGTGACTACATCACCACTGAATCGGGCACGGGCCTGGTGCACACCGCCCCGGGTCACGGGGTGGACGACTTCCTCACGGGCCGCGCCCATGGCCTGGGGGTGCTCTGCCCGGTGGACGAGGGCGGCACCCTCACCGATGAGGCGGGGCCCTTCGCCGGGCTCAACGTGCTCAAGGATGCCAACCCGGCGATCATCCAGGCGCTGCGCGACTCCGGCACGCTGCTGGCGGAGCAGGCCTACGCCCACCGCTACCCCTACGACTGGCGCACGAAGAAGCCGGTGATCTTCCGGGCCACGGAGCAGTGGTTCGCCTCCGTGGAGGGCTTCCGCGAGCAGGCCCTGGCGGCCATCGCCGAGGTGTGCTGGTTGCCGGAGAGCGGCCGCAATCGCATCGAGGCGATGGTGCGGGAGCGGGGCGACTGGTGCATCTCCCGCCAGCGCCACTGGGGGGTGCCGATTCCCGTCTTTTATCACCGCAGCAGCGGGGAGGTGCTCCTCGACAAGGAGAGCCTCGACCACCTCCAGGCCCTGATCGCCGCCCATGGCTCGGATGTGTGGTGGGAGCGGACGGAAGCGGAGCTGCTGCCACCCTCCCGGGCGGCGGAGGCCGACCAGTGGCGCAAGGGCACGGACACGATGGATGTGTGGTTCGATTCCGGCTCCTCCTGGGCGGGGGTGCTGGGGGGGCTGACACCCAGCGCCGACGCCCCCACCGGCCTGAACTATCCCGCTGATCTCTATCTGGAGGGCTCCGATCAACACCGCGGCTGGTTCCAGAGCAGCCTGCTCACCTCCGTGGCCGTCCATGGCCACGCGCCCTACAACAAGGTGCTCACCCACGGCTTTGTGCTGGATGAGAAGGGGCGCAAGATGAGCAAATCCCTGGGCAATGTGGTGGATCCGGCGGTGTTGGTGGAGGGGGGCGCCAATGAGAAGCAGGCGCCGGCCTATGGCGCCGATGTGCTGCGGTTGTGGGTGAGCTCCGTCGACTACTCCGCCGATGTTCCCCTCGGCCCTGGCATTGTGAAGCAGCTGGCGGATGTCTATCGCAAGGTGCGCAACACCGCCCGCTATCTGCTCGGCAACCTCCATGATTTTGTCCCCGACCGAGATGCGGTGGCCATCGCTGAGCTCCCCCTGCTGGATCGCTGGATGCTGGCGCGCACCGCCACGCTGATCGATGAGGTGAACCGCTATTTCGAAGCCTTTGAGTTCTATCGCTTTTATCAGGCCCTGCAGAACTTCTGCGTGGTGGATCTTTCCAATGTCTATCTGGATATCGCCAAGGATCGGCTCTATGTGAGCGGCGCCGACGACTTCCGCCGCCGCAGCTGCCAGACCGTGTTGCATCTGGTGGTGGAACGGCTGGCGGGGTTGATCGCGCCGGTGTTGTGCCATATGGCGGAGGACATCTGGCAGAACCTGCCCTACAGGGACAAGGCCAAGGAGGTGGAACCTTCGGTGTTTGAGCGGGGTTGGCCCGCGGTGCCGGAGGAGTGGAAATGGGACAACGCCTACGACTTCGAAACCCATGCCCACATAAAGGATCTGCTCTTGGGGTTGCGGCCTCTGGTCAATCGCGGCCTGGAGCGCTGTCGCCAGCAGCCGACCGGCGGCGCGGCAACCGGCGGCGCGGCAACCCGTGGGGCGGCCCCCGGGAAGGGGATCGGCGCCTCCCTGGAGGCGCAGGTTCAGCTCTCCTTCGCCAACGACCACCCCCTGCGGGCGGCGCTCGACACTCTGGAGCGCAGCGCCCATCCGGAGGTCGACAACCTCAAGGATTGGCTGCAGGTGTCCGCCCTGGCGATCGACGGCCCCCCCCCG
>Ga0194130_10001607_pt1 | contig 35603 bp, 38 predicted proteins | sample TA2KigsurfametaG_FD_160084 | JGI IMG/M metagenome (GOLD analysis project Ga0194130, IMG submission 160084) | Freshwater microbial communities from Lake Tanganyika, Tanzania - TA2015050 Kigoma 12 surface | ecosystem: Environmental > Aquatic > Freshwater > Lake | place: Tanzania: Lake Tanganyika...
AGTTCCGGATCTAAAACAATTATTTGATCCGTTTTCCACCAGTATTACGGCACGTATCCATGGTGGCGAGGAGCTCCAGGACCCAGAGATTCTTGCCAAAAATGACCTTTTTTCCCCTCTGGTGAGACGCTTCCACGCTGTTGGCTCGATCCTCATTACCAACAATGATTAGAAAACGCATAATAGCAACAGATTTCATTCAATGAACTGAACTATTTTCAGCGAAGCATTCACTACAAACAGTGTGGGAGCTGCAGGGCAGCGATCTTAATTTTTCACTCATTTGCTTGTTTACGCAGGCATAACGATGACCCACTACAAAACGGCTTCCAACTTTTCGTGGTCAAGAGATTAATTGTAACAATTAATCACGAAGAATGGCCTGCAAAATATTAAGAATTGGACTTCATCAAAATTATACAATGAAACCATGCCGCATTTTTGATCCCCTAGGGGCTTGACCTGGCCCTCAAGTACGCGACAGGACACGTGCTTTTTCTTGTGCGGTTGCTTCGCTTTCAGATCTCTGACCGCTTTTATTCAAGGATGCTCTCTCCTGAAGACTCTGCTCTAAGAGGTGATTCATTTCCTGCTCTGATCGAACCACGCTGTTAATGGGTTCATACCCGGAGGGTGCCAAAGCCTGGCCTCTCAGGATGGACGCCAGTGTTCTAAACGTTAGCTTAAGTTGTTGCCAAGGATTCATAGCAACAACTCGCTTGTACAGATAGCTGTCAAATGTCAAACGTTGAACGTCCATATCGCTACACATTTCAACAAAAGCCTCACGGGCAGGATCATTGCTATAAAAGATGTTTTGAAGAATCTCCAGAACCTTATATGTAGGACCGTAGGTCTTGTCCCACTTCTTAAGGTACTTTTTCAAGTCTGCTTCGCTAGGTATGCGTTGACCCTGAACACTTGACTCCACGACTTGCTCAGCACACATCCGACCACTTTTGGCAGCAAAGTAGATGCCCTCTCCAGAACTTTTCGTGACGTATCCAGCTGCGTCGCCGACCAGCGCCATGCGGCCGACAACGCGACGAGGTCGGGGATGTTCAGGGATAGGATGAGCCTCGACCTTAATCACTTCGCCCAACAGAAGACGCTTGCTTGCGCGCGTACGAATAGCCTTCTGCAAACCTTTAATCAGTGACTGGTTTTTCTGCATCGTTCCAGTTCCAACGGCAACATGGTCGTATTTAGGAAAAACCCAGGCGTAAAAATCCGGAGAAACATCACTGCCAACGTACATTTCAGCAAGATCTTCATAGTAGGACATTTCTTCTTGGGGCAATCTTATTCTCTCTTGAAAAGCAATAGCCATATTGTAGTCTCCTGCATCCATGGCTTTGGCAACACGACTGTTTGCACCGTCCGCTCCAATAATAAGATCGACTTCAAGAGATTTCAGCTCGCCTGTAAGGCTTCCACTGCTGTAATCTGAATAATTCAGAACGTAAGGACCCTGACGATTGACACCGGTGTCGATATTCTGAACTAAGCCGTTAATCAAGGTAGCGCCAAGGCTTGCTGCTCGGTTCCTGAGAAAAGAATCAAGAACTTCGCGACGGCACATGCCAATATATTCGTTCCTGTTTTCAAGATGAATATCAACCTCACGGTTGGAGGGAGAGATCATCTTCATATTGCGAACCTTGCGATCAATGATGTCTTCTGGCAGCTCAAACTCACTGACCATGCACAAGGGGATGGCGCCGCCACAAGGTTTGGCGTTGTCCAGCTTGCGTTCAAACAACCACGTGCGGATCCCAGCCTTTGCGAGAATCTCCGCAGCACATGACCCACTCGGGCCGCCACCGACAACAGCAACTCGCAACATTTCGAAACCGATCAGGTCAGGAACGCATCTGCAACGTAACACCCCAGAGCAGGCGATGGGGGTGCCCGCAACCTATGTCTTAAGATAAGTGAAATTGGCCAGTTCCCCTCCCTAACAGGAGATTGGTACCGGACTGCGCTCCACCTCATACCCCCCTATCCCCAAGACGATTGCGGAAATCCAGGAGGTCTCGGCAGGAATCCCGGACGTTCCCCCTTCCAGACGACATCCCCGTAGCCCGGAGAACCACGCTTCCGTCGAAGGCCGGCAGCCCTGCAAACAGGCCTGGGTCAATCCTCTTCGGAACTGTTGTCCTTGTGCTGATGGGCACTGGTTTTTGGCTTGCCAGCCGGTCGTTCAGGGCCCCAAGCAAGCAGGCCGCCCTGGCAGTCGTCCAGGAGCAGCGAAATCGGGATGGTCGGCTGCTTGGCCATTTTCCATACCCGGAGGCTAAGGCCTCTCGGTTGGTGTCGATTGCGCCTGGTATGAAACTGCATCGCGATGCTGCTGACAATTTTCGCGCCATGCAGCAAGCCGCCGCGGCAGATGGCGTTCCGTTTGTGGTTCTCAGTGCCTTTCGCTCAGTGGCGGACCAACAAAAGCTTTTCTTTGACATTAAAGCTGAGAGAAACCAGAGCGCACGGGATCGTGCCAGAGTCAGTGCACCACCGGGTTTCTCAGAGCACAGCACCGGATACGCGATCGATCTTGGTGATCCCGCTCGTCCGCAGACCAACCTGTCACCCGCGTTCGCGGACTCTCCGGTTTACCGTTGGTTGATCAAGAACGCGGCACGCTTTCAGTTTGCTCTCTCCTTCCCAACGGAGAACCCGCAGGGTGTCAGCTTTGAACCGTGGCACTGGCGCTACGAAGGGTCGATCGAGGCCCTGCGACTCTTTGAACCTGCGCATCGGCTGCAGCGCGCCGCCAAGCTTTGAGATCCATGAGACCTCCAAGGAGTAGGATGACATTACGCTTGCGCATGCCTCGCCGCCTGCCAGCGGCAATTGACTCGACCCTTCGCCCCTGTCCCTGTTCTCAACCATCCAAGCGACCCTGCTGGGGGCGAGGTCAGATTCCACCCTGTCACTTCTTCTACTCACCTGTCTGACAACCAAATGAAAGGAATTCAAATTCGAAATATTGCTATCATTGCCCACGTCGACCATGGAAAAACCACCCTGGTCGATGCCTTATTGACCCAATCAGGGGTGTTTCGCGAAGGAGAAGAGATCCCGGTTTGCATTCTTGACTCTAATGACTTAGAGCGTGAGCGTGGTATCACAATCCTTTCTAAGAACACAGCAGTTGACTACCACGGTGTCAGAATCAATATTGTTGATACACCAGGCCATGCTGATTTTGGTGGCGAGGTAGAGCGCGTCTTGGGCATGGTCGATGGATGTCTCCTGATTGTTGACGCCAATGAAGGACCGATGCCTCAAACGAGGTTCGTGTTAAAGAAAGCTTTGGAGAAGGGTCTGCGTCCTATCGTTTTTGTCAACAAGATTGACCGCGCTCGTGTCGAGCCCGAACAGGCTCTTGACAAAGTTCTAGATCTCTTTCTAGAGCTCGGGGCTGATGATGATCAGTGTGATTTCCCTTTTCTTTTTGGAAGTGGCATGGCGGGCTACGCCAAACCAGATATGGCCACAGAAAGTGATTCAATGGCACCACTGTTTGAAGCGATCTTGCGCCATGTTCCACCACCGGTAGGCGATCCTGAGAAACCACTTCAGCTTCAAGTCACTAGTCTTGACTATAATGACTTCCTGGGCCGAATAATTATTGGTCGCGTTCACAATGGCACGATAAAGAACAACCAAACTGTCGCTTTGATTCGTGATGATGGCAACATCAAGCGCGGTCGCGTTTCGAAACTTCTAGGGTTCCAAGGCTTGCGACGCGTTGAGGTTGAACAAGCTTCTGCTGGTGATATTATCGCTCTAGCAGGCTTTGATGACGTCAATATTGGGGAAACCGTTGCGTGTCCTGATCACCCTGAAGCTCTTCCTCTGATCAAGGTTGATGAGCCAACCTTGCAGATGACATTCGTTGTCAATGATTCGCCTTTCGCCGGCAAGGAAGGTAAGTTTGTTACAAGCCGACAAGTTCGTGATCGCTTGCAGCGCGAACTGTTGACCAATGTGGCACTTCGATTGGAGGATACGGATTCTCCCGATCGTTGGTTGGTAAGCGGTCGGGGAGAACTTCATCTCGGTATCCTTATTGAGACCATGCGTCGAGAAGGCTATGAGTTTCAAGTGAGTCAACCTCAGGTGATCTTTCGTGAAATCGATGGTATTCCTCATGAGCCCTATGAATTGCTCGTGATTGATGTTCCTGAGGCTAATGTCGGTGTCTGTATTGAAAAATTGGGGTCTCGGAAGGCAGAAATGAAGAATATGGAAAGTGCCACAGATGGACGTGTTCAATTGGAGTTTGTCGTACCTTCGCGCGGTCTGATTGGCTTTAGGGGTGATTTCATTCGCTCCACACGTGGAGAAGGCATTATGAGCCATTCGTTCTTGGATTATCGTCCTATCCAGGGCAACTATGAAGTCAGGCGTAATGGAGTTCTAATCGCTTTTGAAGAGGGAGTTGCCACTTTTTATGCATTAAAGAATGCCGAAGACCGTGGTCAGTTCTTTATTTCTCCAGGCACAAAAGTCTATAAAGGTATGATTATTGGTGAGAACAACCGTACGCAAGACTTGGAAATTAATATCTGCAAAACGAAGCAATTGACGAACATGCGATCGGCCGGCGCAGAAGAACTGGATACATTGCAAGCCCCTGTCCACATGACCCTGGAGAGAGCTCTTGAGTACATCGGGTCTGATGAAATGCTCGAAGTAACCCCTGCAAATATTCGTCTTCGTAAGATACCAGCCAAAAAACCTGTCAAACGATGACATCAAACTGTCAGCATCTAGACTCACACGTGATGGATGAACGCCTGGCTCAGGCAATTCATCTCTTCAATCGCAGTGAATGGTATGCTGCGCATGATGCTTTTGAAGAACTTTGGTATGAAGCATCAGGAGACGAGCGCCATGTTTTCCATGGGATCATTCAAAGCGCAGTTGCTGAGCATCATCTACTAAACGGAAATACAAGAGGATCTCTACTCTTAATGGCAGAAGGTCTGAATCATTTGAACCAGTCTCCTTCTGATCTTTTCGGAATCGATTTAGAGGCTCTAAAGGTCATCATCCGTCAGCGTCTGGCCCGGCTTCAGAGGGGCCAGTTGTTAGAAGATCTGCCACTGCCACACTTGCAGCCATCGGTGCCGGGCAAAGACTAAAGTGCTCTATAGACGATTGAGTAACCGATGAAGTCCTTGCCAGGGCTGAAATCCTCACGGCTCTTGAATTTCAGGCTGCTTGCTGTAGGCGCTTGGGTCACCTCCCTAACAATCCTCGCCCATGCTGCACCAGCCACCACGCCGATGGCTCCACTCCCGGCACCTACTGCCCCAGACGCATCACCGCCTAAAAATGGACTTGTGACGATCGAGTCTGATCGTCAACAAGGTGATAATCAAACTGGAGTTGTTACAGCCACAGGTAATGTCAGGATAACTTATCCAGATCGCGGCATGGTTGCAACATCTCGGCAGGCGCAATATTTCACGAAGGAGGGCAGGCTCATCCTGACCGGAGATGTTGATGTGATTGATGCCCAGGGCCAGCGCATTCGTGCTGAACGATTGGTCTACAACCTGGATCAGGAGCGGCTGGAGGCCCAACCGGCTCCTGGTCAGCAGGTGAAGAGTCGCCTTCGCCTTTCGATGCCGCTGAACAATTCTTCGCCTGGTGCGCAAAATCCATGACCTTGGCTCTGGATCGCGTGGCCATCTCGCTCTCGGGACGACCCTTGGTGCAAGGTGTCAGCCTCCAACTGGAGCCTGGAGAGGTCATTGGTCTCCTCGGTCCCAACGGTGCCGGGAAAACCACCACATTCAATCTTGTTACTGGACTCTTGAGACCGGACCATGGAGATGTTCGTCTTGATGGGCAATCTGTTTCTGCTATGCCGATGCCAGTCCGTGCGCGACTAGGGATTGGCTACCTACCACAGGAAGCGAGTGTCTTCCGCAACTTAACCGTGCGTGACAATCTTCGCTTAGCCCTGGAGGTCTCGGGAATACCTCCACAAGAAGCGAGGAAACGCCTAGAGTATTTAATCACAGAATTTCACTTGATTGCCTTCCAAACCCGTAAGGGTTACCAGCTGTCTGGTGGTGAGCGACGAAGGACAGAAGTGGCAAGAGCTTTGGCTGTGGGCAAACACGGTCCTCGCTATTTACTTTTAGATGAACCATTTGCTGGGGTGGATCCTCTGGCCGTTGCTGATCTACAGGAACTCATTCACGGTCTTCGTTCCCGAGGGATGGGAATCCTGATCACCGATCACAATGTCCGTGAAACACTCGCGATCACTGACCGTTCATACATTATGACGGATGGGCATATTCTGGCTTCCGGAACATCCGAGCAACTCGCCGCAGATGCTTTGGTTCGCCGACATTATCTTGGTGAGGCATTTAAATTATAATGAATATCTTATCTATCAAGCGCATCGTCTCTGAATCCAAAACCATCTTCCAAAGGCTGCTTCCCTATCTCCTGCTGAAAAAGCGGTGGTCTGTGACCCTTATCGATCGATGGTTGCTCGGTGAGCTGCTTGGTCCCCTTCTGTTTGGCATCGCGGCCTTCACGGCTGTTTCCCTTTCCGTCGGCGTGGTATTTGAACTTGTTCGACGGATTGCCGAATCGGGCTTGTCTGTTATCACAGCGGTGCAGGTGCTGGTTTTGCGACTGCCTGGTTTCCTTGTTTTAGCTTTTCCGATGGCCACCCTGATGGCCACTCTGCTGGCATACAGCAGACTTTCAGGCAGCTTTGAACTCACCGCCCTGCGAAGCCTTGGCGTCCGGACATGGCGCATTGTCGTTCCTGCCCTAGCGCTTGCGCTGGTTATGAGCTTCTTGACGTTTGCGTTTAACGATTTAATCGTGCCACGAACGAACTTATTAGCAACACAGACACTTGAAACAGCCTTGGGCAAGGCCTTGACAAATGAACGAGGCGATAACATTATTTATTCACGTTTTGGTCGCATAGAAACGGATGAAGGTGAGAGCAAAAGGGCACTGACACACCTTTTCTACTCACGAATGTTTCGTCGTGGCGAAATGCTGGATGTCACACTTCTGGACTTCTCACGTTCGGGACAACGACAGATGTTGATGGCAAAACGGGGAAAGTGGAATGAGAAGCAGTCGATGTGGGAGTTTTTTGATGGACGAATTGTGAGTCTTGACGAAAACACAGGAGCAACAACTTCGGCTGTTTTTGATCGCTACTTCTATCCATTGACCAGAGACCTTCTCGATGTTGCTAAGCTGCCTACAGATCCAGCCACGATGACCGTAGGACAGGCTTTGCGTGCCGAGCGGTTGCTGGTCCAGGCCAATAATCAGAAAGAAGCCCGACGAATTCGCGTTCGTATCCAAGAGAAGTTTGCTTTCCCAGCCATCTGTTTCGTCTTCGGTCTGATCGGCAGCAGTCTTGGTGTAAGACCCCATGCGAGAACGAGTCGTAGTCAAGGTTTTGGAATTAGCGTTTTGCTGATTTTTTCTTACTACCTCATGTCCTTCATCTTCAGCTCGCTCGGAATCACCGGATCGTTGTCGCCTTTCTTCTCAGCCTGGCTCCCGGTTTTCATTGGTCTAGGGGCTGGTCTTTACCTTTTGCGCCAGTCCAGTCGCTGAGGACCAGCGGTCTCCCTCGACGAGACGGCAAACTGGGAGGGTCTTATCTTCGATGACGTGTCAGTGCCCGTTCTGACGGCCGATCCCGTTCTTGGTCTTGGGCTTAGCGCCTTTGCCCTTCTGCTCCTGGCGCTCCCTGTGGCCTTCTGGTTCCTGAGCGCGAGACGCTCCAGTTCCGTCGTTCGCGTGCTCGTAGCCAGTGCCAATCTCTGCCTGACAGCACAGCTGGTCCTGCGCTGGTGGGACTCCGGACATTTTCCCATCAGCAATCTTTATGAGTCACTGTGCTTCCTGGCCTGGGGTTGCACCCTGACGCAGTTGCTTGTGGAACGGTCCTGGGCCAATCCGCTCGTTCCAGCAGCCGCAACTCCCATGGCGCTGGGCTGCGTGGCCTTCGCAAGTTTTGCCTTGCCTGATCGCCTACAAGAGGCGTCTCCCTTGGTTCCCGCTTTACGCTCCAGTTGGTTGGTGATGCATGTCAGCGTCATCATGCTGAGCTATGCCGCTTTGTTGGTTGGTTCTCTGTTGAGCGTGGCGGTTTTGTTGACCGACCGAGGCGAGGTGATGGAACTCCGCAGCAGTTCCATCGGTTCCGGCAGCTTTCGTCAGGCAGAAGCCCTGTCATCCGCGTCGGTACCATCTCAACTGCACAGCACGCCCATCCGTACAAGTGAGGAATTAGACAGCCTCAGTTATCGCACCATCACGGTGGGATTTCTCCTCCTTTCGGTAGGACTGATCAGTGGCGCTGTCTGGGCAAACGAAGCTTGGGGGGCTTGGTGGAGCTGGGATCCCAAGGAGACCTGGGCCTTCATCACCTGGCTGGTCTACGCGGCCTATCTCCATACGCGTCTCATGCGAGGCTGGCAAGGACGTAAACCAGCCATTGTCGCGGCTGCTGGTCTGGTGGTGATTGCGGTTTGTTATATTGGTGTTAACCTTTTGGGGATCGGTTTGCACAGCTACGGCTGGTTTTTTGGCACCCTCTTTTGAGGGTGCCAGTCGTAACCCTGACAAAGAGCAGCCCAACTTAGGCAAGAAATCAAACCAGCGCGGGCTCCGGACGCCGGCTTGCCCTGATCCCGCGAATCGCCTCCGCATAGTCGGCAGCTCCGAACACACCCGAGCCTGAAACAATGGCATTGGCGCCGGCTTCAATCACTTTCCAGGCATTGGCTGGTTTGATGCCACCATCGACTTCAATCCAAGGATCCAGACCCTTTTCATCACAGAGACGGCGCAGGTCACGAATCTTTTTCACCTGATTTTCGATGAAACTCTGTCCACCAAAACCTGGGTTGACACTCATGATGAGAATCAGGTCACACAATTCCAGGCAGTAGTCCAGGGTGTCAATCGGCGTTCCGGGGTTGAGCACCGCTCCAGCCTGCTTTCCCAGCTCCTTGATTTGAGCGAGATTGCGATGGAGATGAGGACAGGCCTCAACTTGCACGCTGATGATGTCCGCTCCCGCTTTGGCAAACTCCGGAACGTATTTCTCCGGCTCAACAATCATCAGATGCACATCCAGTGGTTTGGTGGTGACAGGTCTCAGGGCTTCCACGATCAGGGGACCGATCGTGATGTTGGGCACGAAGCGGCCATCCATCACATCCACATGAATCCAGTCGGCCCCGGCCTGATCCACGGCGCGCACATCGTCTCCAAGTCTGGAAAAATCCGCGGAAAGGATCGATGGTGCGACCACGAGGGGTTTTGTGCTCATGGGTCTCATGGGGCGACGGCTCAGGGATTTTAGTCACACCCAAGCACCCTCTCCCCGCGGGTCCGGGGTCGGCGGCCTCGATCTCCGCAAGGGGGTTGGGTCGCAAGCGCTGATACGATGACGCCGCTTCAAGGTGAGAGACCCACTTTCGGTCTCTTTTCAGGCTTCGGCGAGACAGCTCCAGCAAGAGCCGCCACCCATTGCCCGTCCTTCCTGAGGCCCTTTCCCTTGCCCGCTTCCCGTGGATCGCACCATCATCCAGGAACTGCTCGAGGTCGTTGAGCAGGCCGCCATCGCATCGGCCAAGCTCACCGGCCATGGTAAAAAAAATGAGGCAGACCAGGCGGCCGTCGAGGCCATGCGCCAACGCATGGGGCAGATCGCCATGCAGGGCCGCATCGTCATTGGTGAAGGGGAGCGGGACGAGGCCCCCATGCTCTACATCGGTGAGGAAGTCGGCAGCGGCATTGGTCCCGGAGTCGATTTCGCGGTAGACCCCTGCGAAGGCACCAATCTCTGTGCCAATGCCCAGGATGGCTCCATGGCCGTGCTGGCCGCCAGCGAGCGTGGAGGTTTGTTCAACGCTCCCGACTTCTACATGAACAAGCTGGCCGCGCCGCCAGCGGCCAAGGGAAAGGTGGACATTCGCAATTCCGCTACTGAAAACTTGAGGATTTTGTCAGATTGCCTCGGTCTGGGATTGGATGAACTCGTCATCGTCTGCATGGATCGGGCCCGGCACAAGGGCCTGATCGCCGAAATTCGCGCCGCTGGAGCCCGGGTGAAGCCCATCAGCGACGGCGATGTGAGCGCCGCCATCGCTTGCGGTTTCGATGGCACGGGCACCCATGCGCTGATGGGAATCGGGGCTGCACCAGAAGGGGTCATCTCCGCCGCGGCCATGCGTTGCCTCGGTGGTCACTTCCAAGGACAGCTCGTGTACGACCCCGCCGTTGCTCAGACCAAGGAGTGGGAAGGGCTCACCCGCGAAGGCAACTTGAAGCGGCTTGAGGAGATGGGAATCACCGATCCTGATCGTGTCTACGAGGCTTCTGAATTGGCTGGTGGCCAGCACGTGGTGTTCGCCGCTTCCGGGATCACCGATGGCCTCCTCTTCAAGGGAGTCAAATTCGAGCCTGACTGCACCCGCACCAGCAGCTTGATCATCTCCTCCCTCGACAACAGCGCTCGATTCATCGACACCGTGCACATCAAGCCCGGGGCGAAGCGCGTGGCTCTGTCTTAACCCTGGTCGTCCACGTTCGTCGTTTCCAGCCCTGCTCCATGCACATCGCCGTTGTCGGCCTCAGCCACCGGACGGCTCCCGTTGAAGTTCGGGAGCGGCTGAGCATTACTGAACAAGCCATGGAGGCTTCTCTTCAGAAGCTCAGGGCTGACGAGCAGGTGTTGGAGGCCTCCATCCTCAGCACCTGCAACCGCCTGGAGATCTACGCCCTGCTTCGCCATCCGGAGCAGGGCATTGAGGCGGTGGGGTCCTTTCTCAGCCAGATGTCTGGTCTTGAGCTCGCGGATCTCACCCCTCATCTGTTCACCTACCACCACGCCGACGCGGTCGCCCATCTCCTGCGGGTTGCTGCAGGGCTCGACAGTTTGGTGCTGGGTGAGGGCCAGATCCTTTCCCAGGTGAAGAAGATGGTGCGGCTGGGTCAGGAGTATCGCTCCGTCGGCCCCATCCTCAATCGCCTGCTCAATCAAGCCGTCAGCACAGGAAAGCGCGTCCGCTCTGAGACGAATCTGGGCACAGGGGCGGTGTCCATCAGTTCGGCGGCGGTGGAGTTGGCGCAACTGAAGGTGGGTCAGGCCCGCGGTGTCGAGGAGCTGGTGCCCCTGGATCAGGAACAAGTGGCCGTCGTCGGCGCCGGGCGGATGGCCCGTCTTCTGCTGCAGCACCTTCGTTCCAAGGGATGCCCAGGTGCCGTGCTCTTGAATCGCACCCTGGCGCGAGCCGAGACCCTGGCCACAGACTTCCCCGATCTTCCCGTGCAATGCCGCCCTCTTGAGGATCTTGATCATTGCCTGAGCACCTGCTCCTTGGTGTTCACCAGCACCGCCGCCGAGGAACCGATGATCACGCGTGAGCGTCTGGACAAGTTGAACCGTCGCTCGGCGCTGATGTTGATTGACATCGGTGTCCCCCGCAACATCAGTGGGGATGTCGCGGGCCTTCCCGGGGTGTCCCGCTTTGATGTGGATGACTTGCAGGAGGTGGTCGCCCGCAATCAGGAAGCACGCAAGGAGATCGCGGCCGAGGCCGAGGCTTTGCTGCAAGAGGAATCCCGCCTCTTCCTGGAATGGTGGGATGGACTGGAAGCCGTCCCCCTTGTCAATCGACTGCGCCTCCAGTTGGAGGACATCCGTGAACAGGAGCTGCAGAAGGCGCTCTCCCGGATGGGCCCTGATCTTTCCTCTCGCGAACGCAAGGTCGTTGAAGCCTTGACCAAAGGCATTGTCAACAAGATCCTGCACGGACCGGTCACACACTTGCGCTCCCCCCAACCGCGCAGCCAGCGCCTTGCTGCCATGCGGGTTCTGGAAGAGTTGTTTGCCCTCGGTCATCCGCAGGAAGAGGACTGATGACGACCACCCACCTTGATCTTGCGGAAGTGCATCGAAGTGTCGCCATGACTCCCGGTAAAGCAGGGTGCTCAGTTACGGTCAGCAGGCCATGAAGGAAGTTTGGCGAACATGAAATGCGTTCTGGCCATCATTCTTGGAGGAGGTGCCGGCACTCGCCTCTATCCCTTGACCAAGACGAGAGCCAAGCCTGCTGTTCCTTTGGCAGGGAAATATCGTTTGATCGATATACCTATCTCGAATTGCATCAATTCAGAGATTAATAAGATTTATGTCCTGACTCAGTTCAACAGTGCCTCGCTCAATAGGCACTTGACAATGAGTTACAACTTGTCTGCTGGTTTTGGTCAGGGATTTGTTGAGGTTCTCGCCGCCCAGCAAACACCCGACAGCCCAAGTTGGTTTGAAGGCACGGCAGACGCTGTGCGCAAGTATCAGTGGCTCTTCCAGGAGTGGGATGTCGAGTGTTACCTGATTCTTTCTGGTGACCAGCTCTACCGGATGGATTACGGCAAGTTTGTCCAGCATCACATCGATACGGGGGCCCAGCTCTCCGTCGGAGCTCTACCCGTCGACGCTGCCCAAGCTGAGGGTTTTGGCTTGATGCGCACAGCTGGGGATGGGCGTATTCTTGAATTCAAAGAAAAGCCAAAAGGAGCTGCCCTGGAGGCGATGAAAGTCGACACGGGGTTGTTGGGATTATCGGCAGAGGAGGCGGAAAAGCGCCCGTATCTTGCTTCTATGGGAATTTATGTTTTCAGCAGGGAAACTCTCTTTGACCTGCTGAACGCTAATCCACAGGCTACAGACTTTGGCAAGGAGATCATTCCTTCTTCCTTGGCACGAGGCGATCGTCTTCAGAGTTTTCTCTTCGATGATTACTGGGAGGACATCGGAACCATCGGTGCTTTTTATGAAGCCAATCTTGCCTTAACTGAACAGCCAAATCCCGCTTTCTCTTTCTACGATGAGAAGTTTCCGATCTATACACGTCCTCGCTACTTGCCACCCAGTAAATTGCAGGACGCTCAAGTCACTGAATCCATTGTCGGTGAAGGGTCTTTGTTGAAAGCCTGCAGCATTCACCACTGTGTTCTTGGCGTTCGCACGCGTGTAGAGGATGAGGTTGTTCTACAGGACACCTTGGTCATGGGCGCTGACTATTTTGAATCCTCTCATGAACGCCTGCTGCTTCGTGAGCGAGGTGGGATTCCCATCGGAGTAGGCCAGGGAACAACTGTAAGGAGAGCGATTTTGGACAAGAACGTCAGAATCGGTCGAAATGTTACAATTGTGAATAAGGATCAAGTTGAGGAGGCTGACCGGCCTGAACTTAATTTCTACATTCGTAACGGCATTGTCGTTGTTGTGAAAAACGGTACAATTGCTGATGGTACTGTAATTTAAATCCGGCGTCTAAATCTCTGTTCATAACCACCAACTGGCGTTGTCTCTCGCTTTCACCTGGGGCGGGAGACTTTTTGTTTGGTCTCTTTCGGTGCGCATGCAGGTGCTTGCCGCAGCACCTGCTTGCCGCAAGCTTGTCGCATAGGGTCGTCGCACCTACATGTTGTAACGGTTTTGCTCGCGCAAAATCACTTGTTGGAACGCGTCGCCGCCTCCTGCCCTTCCTGTCCGCTGGGCGGGGTGGCGCACCACCGCAGCCACCCCATCTTTGAGGGCCGCTTCCAGGGGACTGGCCTCCAGGGACGGGCTTCCAGGGACGGGCTTCCAGGGAGGCCTCAGACGTTCAGTTCCTGACATGGAGAGCACCATGGGCTGACCTGGAGCGGGGCGACTCGCCAAACTAGTAGGACTCCCAAACCCCGATCGTTTCATGAGCAAGGCCCATTTTGGTCTGGTTGGTCTCGGCGTGATGGGTGAAAACCTGGTGCTCAACGCCGAGCGCAACGGTTTTTCCAGTGCTGTTTTCAACCGCACCTATGCAAAAACGGAGGAGTTCCTCGCCGGCCGTGGTGCCGGGAAGGACATTGTTGGTGCCCGAACGCTGGAGGAATTTGTGGGCTTGCTGGAGCGGCCACGGCGAATCTTGCTGATGGTCAAAGCGGGTCAGCCGGTGGATGACATGATCCAAACCCTGGCGCCTCTCTTGGAGGATGGGGACCTGCTCATCGACGGCGGTAATTCCCTTTACACCGACACCGAACGACGAGTGAAGGAGCTGGAAAGCCGCAGCTTCGGCTTTATCGGCATGGGCGTGTCCGGGGGGGCCAAAGGTGCTCTGGAAGGGCCCAGCATGATGCCAGGTGGGACGCTCAGCGCGTACGAGGCCATCGAGAGCATGGTGCGCAAAATGGCGGCTCAAGTGGAGGACGGCCCTTGTGTGACCTATATCGGTCCGGGTGGGGCGGGCCACTTCGTCAAAACCGTTCATAACGGCATTGAGTACGGCATTGAGCAGATCCTTGCCGAGGCCTACGACCTCATGAAACGGCAGGGGGGAATGAACGGGGATGAGATGGCGGACGTTCTGGCCGCTTGGAACCAAACTGAAGAGCTGGCCTCGTTCCTCGTGGAGATCACAGAACTCTGTTTACGCACGAAGGACCCCGAGACGGGTGGCGATTTGGTGGAGTTCATCGTGGATGCAGCCGGACAGAAGGGCACGGGACTCTGGACCGTGATCAGCGCCCTGGAAATGGGGGTTCCGGTGCCAACGATCTATGCCGCTCTGAACGCGCGCGTGCTGAGCTCGTTGCGCAGCGAGAGGCTGGCCGCTGAGGCCTTTCTGCTCCCTCCAACCCCGGCCCCCTTTCCCCTCGGTGACCCCGCCGAGGGACTCCCACTCCTCCGCGACGCCTGCATCCTGGCCTGCATGGCCAGCTACGCCCAGGGCATGGCCTTGTTGCGGGAAGCCTCCGCGCTGCACGACTACAACCTTGATCTCAGTGCCATCGGCCAGATCTGGAAGGGAGGCTGCATCATTCGCGCCCGTCTCCTGCAACGGATCCAGGACGCTTATGCGACCAATCCCGCCTTGCCGAATCTGCTGATTGATCCCTGGTTCGCCGAGCAGGTCAACCGCCGCTTGCCAGGGTTGCGGCAGGTGGTGGCCGGTGCCGCTTTGGCGGGGATTCCTTTGCCTTGCCTGAGCAGCACCCTCGATTACATCGACAGCTATCGCACCGGTCGACTGCCTCAGAATCTTGTACAGGCCATGCGCGACTGCTTCGGTTCGCACACCTACGAGCGCACGGACCGTTCGGGAACCTTCCACACCGAGTGGCTGTCATGACGCGGTATCGGCTCATCGTTGCCTCAGAACCGGAGGCCCTGGCTCGACACGCTGCCGAACAGGTTGCCCTCAGCCTGGATCTGGCGCTGGCCGAGCGTGAACGCGCTCAGATTGCCCTGGCGGGGGGCACCACCCCCAGGCAGGCCTATGCCCTTCTGGCGGAGGAGCATCTGCCCTGGGAGCGGGTGGATGTGTTTTTGGGAGACGAGCGCTGGGTCAGTCCAGAGGATCCCTCCAGCAATGCGCGCCTTCTGCGGGAATCGCTCCTCGCCCAAGGGCCCGGTCGCCAGGCCTGCTTTCATCCGGTGCCCACCGACCTGGCCAGCCCGGAACTGGGGGCGGAGCAGTACAGCGCATTGCTCGTTCAGCTTTGCGGAGGGGAACCGCCCTCGCTCGACTTTGTGCTCCTCGGCCTGGGAGAGGATGGACACACGGCCTCCCTCTTTCCCGGCACGGCCGCGCCGTTGGTGCGCGATCGTTGGGTCACCACGGGGGAAGGCAAGGGTTTGCCACGCGTCACACTCACAGCGCCGGTGCTCTGCGCCGCTCGCAAGGTGATGTTTTTGGTGAGCGGCGCGGGAAAACGACAGGCTCTGGGCCGCCTGCTGGATGCGCAGGAGTCGTGGGAACGCACTCCCGCGCGCCTGGTGCGCCCCCGTACCGAAGTCTTGATCCTGGCTGATCATGAGGCGGCGGCAGGATTTCCGTCGCAGGTCATCGCCTGAAGATCCGCTCGCCCCTCTGGTCAGCGGGTTTGGAGAGGTCCAGGACGCCTTGGGATCACCAGGCTGGCTCCATCGCGTCAGACTGACACGCAGCGCATCGGTCCCTTCACGGACTCTCCCTTCCATGGACTCTCGGATCGGATCCCCCTCCCCTCCGTCCTCTTTCCCCGCAGGTTCCCTCGTGGTGGAGGGGGTGGGCTTCGCGGGCTGGCAGGCCTTGAACGACACGGTGATGGGGGGACGCAGCAGCGGCCATTGCTCCGTGGATCCGGAGGGGCTGGGGTTTGACGGTGTGATTGTCGAGGAGGGTGGCGGCTTCATTTCGATGCGCTCCCCGTTGTTTTCCCCGCCCCTGGACCTCTCCTCCGCTCGCGGGCTGGAGCTCAGCTTGCGGGGAGAGGGCCGCCGCTTCAAGCTGGCCGTCGCCTGCGCCGATGGCGTGGGGGGCCTCACAGAGATGATTCCCGGAGGTTTGCGCTGGGTGAAGGAATTCAGCACGGAGGTGGAGGGGGTGAGTCGCGTTGCCCTTCCCTTCGCTGAACTCATCCCCTCCTTGCGAGCCCAGCCGCTCGATCGCCTCCCCCTGGGCTTGCCCTTGCGCTTGGACATCAGCCGAATCACCCGGCTGCAAGTGCTCCACTCCCGCTTCAGCGATGACGGCGGGCCCAATCCTGGTTTTCGGGCCGGGCCGATCCATCTGCGGCTCCATGGGATCCATGCCTTGGCCTGACGCCAGCAACACCGATCTGAGCCGTCTGGTGGCCGCCGCCGCCGACCTCTGTCGCAAACCGCTGCGTCACGGTGTTGTGCTGGTCTCCAGCGCCGACGATGAGGACTGCAGTTTGAGACTGGAGGCGCGCTCCGCCGAGGGTGAGCGTCTGCGGGATCAGGATCTGGACCTGGAGATCTTTCGCAGCGGCGAGGATCTCCATCTCACCCTGGCCTGGCGGAATGATGACCACCGACCCATGCTGTGGCAAGGAAGTCATCCACTCTGGATGACGGCGACGGGGGAGCGGTGCCCATGTCCGCCGGACGGAACCCCGTTGGAGGCGTTGGCCCGCCGCCTGCGGGCCTTACTGGCTCCGCTCAGGTCGGAGGCTGGTCGGTGACCGCCCCCTGACTGCTGGAGCTGACCTGACGGGCGAACTTGCCGAGCACGCCGGTGCGGTAGCGGGGCGTGGGCGGGGTCCAGACGGCGCGGCGTCGGGCCAGCTCCTCCTCCTCCACGTTCAACTGGAGCAGAAGTCGCTCCGCATCCACCGTGATGCTGTCACCGTCTTTCACCAGGGCGATGGTGCCGCCGACGGCCGCTTCCGGCGCCACATGGCCCACCACCAGGCCGTAGGTGCCACCGGAGAAGCGGCCATCGGTGATCAGCGCCACCGACTCCCCCAATCCCTGTCCGACGATGGCGGAGGTGGGCGCGAGCATCTCCCGCATCCCCGGCCCGCCCACAGGACCCTCATTGCGGATCACCACGACGTCATTCGCCTGGATCCGACCGTCCAGAATCGCTTCCAAACAGCTCTCCTCGCTCTCAAAGACCCTGGCCGGGCCAGTGAGAACTGGCTTTTTGACGCCACTGATCTTGGCCACCGCCCCCTCTTGGGCCAGGTTGCCCTTCAGGATGGCCAGGTGCCCCTTGGCGTAAAGCGGATGGCTGAGGGGGCGGATCACGTCTTGCCCTGACGGGGGGACGGAGGGAACGGAAGCCAGCACCTCCCGCAACGTGCGACCCTCAATGGTGCGGCAGTCGCCATGAAGCAAGCCCGCATCCAACAAGAGTTTCATCACCTGGGGAATGCCTCCGGCCTGATGCAAGTCGACGGTGACGAAGCGTCCGCTGGGCTTCAAATCGCAGAAGACAGGAACGCGTTGCCGGATGGTTTCAAAATCATCGATCACCAGAGGCACGCCAGCTGTGCGCGCGATGGCGAGGAGGTGCAACACCGCATTGGTGGAGCCACCCACCGCCATGATGACGCTGATGGCATTTTCAAACGCTTCGCGGGTGAGCAAATCAAGGGGCCGGATATTGGCCTTGATCGCCTGAACCAGCACTTCCGCTGAACGGGCGGCGCTGTCGGACTTTTCAGGATCTTCTGCCGCCATCGTCGAACTTCCAGGCAGGCTCAAGCCCATGGACTCAATCACGGAGCTCATGGTGTTGGCTGTGAACATGCCCCCGCAGCTTCCGGCTCCAGGGCAAGCATTCTTTTCAATGGCGAGCAGTTCCGCCTCATTGATTTTTTTGGCGGTGATCTGACCCACGGCTTCAAAAGAACTGACGACGGTCAGATCGTGCCCATCAAGTTTTCCTGGTTTGATCGTACCTCCATAAACAAAGATGGCTGGGATGTTCATGCGAGCAATAGCCAGCATGGCCCCTGGCATGTTTTTGTCGCAACCACCGATCGCCAGAACACCATCCATGCTTTGGGCGTTGCAGGCGGTTTCAATCGCATCGGCGATGACTTCCCGTGAGACCAGGGAATACTTCATCCCCTCTGTCCCCATGGATATCCCGTCGCTGACGGTGATCGTGCCGAACAATTGCGGCATGCCACCAGCGCCGCGCGTGGCTTCCTCGGCGCGTCGCGCCAAATCGTTCAGCCCCACGTTGCAGGGGGTGATGGTGCTGTAGCCATTGGCAATGCCGATGATCGGCTTGCCGAAATCCTCATCTCCAAAGCCCACGGCCCGCAACATGGCCCGATTGGGAGAACGTTGGATCCCCTTGGTGATGGCGTCGGAACGCAACATGGCGGTCTGCTCAGACCCCTCGACCCTACTGAGGGGTCGGTGGGGTCGGGTGGCTTCCAGTGCGGGCTCTACAGGAAAAATTTGGAGAGAACAGGACCTTCAAGATTTCATCGCCAGCAAAGACGTTTCCGGGCTGAAACTGGAGTCAAGGCTGAGACGGAAGTGATTCCAACTGGCGCCGCACCTCCTCGATGGCCTGGTTGAGTTGTTGTACGCGATCTGGCAGAGCCTGCCGTTCGGAAGCCTGCTGATCCGTCAGGACCTTTGAGGCGGAGGACGACGCGCGATGGCGGCTTTGGCGCCACAGCCACCAGGCGAAGCCACCGGCGCCAGCCAACACCCCCAGAGCGGCCGCCGTGAAGACTCCTCCAGAGGAAGCGGAGGCCTGGCGGTGAGGGTCTGCCATGGGAGAAGGCACTAAGGGCCGATCTTCTCACCTTAAAGGGCTCAAGCGGATTCCGCTTCCGGAGTGGCGTGTCCGTAGAGACGGGCGGCGGGATCGCCAAAGCCTGGAAGGATCTTCCCCTCTTCGCTCAGATCGGGGTCGATGCACGCCGCATAAAGCGTGAGTTCCGGGAAGGCCTCACCCACCACCTTCAGGCCTGGGGCCGCCGCCACGGTGGTGATCACCCGCAGGCGGGGGCCCTGGACCCCCGCGTCGGCCAGGCGTTCGAGGAGCGCCAGAAGAGTGCGGCCGGTGGCGAGCTGGGGGAGCCAGGCGAGCACGCCGACGCGGTCCCCGATCGTGGCGGGCAGATCATCCAGATACCAATGGGCCGCCCCATGGGGTGGGGCGTCAATGCCCACATGGCAGATCCGGGCCGATGGCACCACGGCCCTCGCCCCCTCCCAAAGTCCCAGGCCACCGCGCAGAACAGGAATGGCCAGCAGCGGAATGGACGGATCGACGATGGATCCCTCACAGGGACCCCCGGGGGTCTCAATCGTCACGCTTCGATGGGGGAGCCAGTCGCGAAGGGCCTCGTAGGTGAGCCAGCGACCCAGCTCCCCCATGGCGGTGGCAAACAGTGGCGAGGGTGTGGCGCTGTCCCGCAGGAGGGTGAGCCAGTGGGCGATCAGGGGATGGGGAGGGACCACCACCCGCAACGACATGGCCATGGCTGCCATAACTTGTGCCCGAAGCGTAAGGCTGGAGCCATGACCACCGAGTCCGCCAAAGGGGGCACCATGACCGTCACCCTGTCGCCGGAAGGCTCCCGAGGAAGCCGAACGGCGCGCTGGCCAGGGCTTGGCGCCGTTGTCACCCGGCTCTCCAGTCTGTGGCTTCTGATGTCACGGCCCTTTCAAGGCGGATGGGCGCGGGTCGCCCCCTTGAGTCTGCTGGTCGCCATGCTCGGCCTTGTGGCGGTGGGCGGACCACGGGAGGCGCTGGCGATCACCGCTCCGGAATTGCGGGGACAGAGGGCCCTGCAGCAAATCGAGCCGGACATGCACGGTCGCAATCTGCGCCAGCGGGAATTTCTCAAATCGGACCTCGCGGGAGTGGATTTCCACGGGTCGGATTTGCGGGGAGCCGTCTTCAATGGCAGCAATCTGAAGGGGGCGGATCTCCAGGCGGTGGATCTCCAGGACGCCGTCGTTTTCGCCAGCCGGTTGGACGGCGCGGATCTGCGGGGCGCGTTGCTGCGGGACGCGATGCTGCTGCAGAGCCGCTTCACCGACGCGCGCATCGCCAATGCGGACTTCAGTGGCGCCGTGCTCGATCGCTCCCAGAGACGCTCCCTCTGTGGCCGCGCGGAGGGGGTCCACCCCGAGACGGGGGTGGCGACGCGTGACAGCCTGGAGTGTGATTGAGCCGGCCTGAGTAAATTGCCCACCATCGGTTCCGTGGGGGATCAGCCCATGGAGGAAACGGGGAAAGATCGGTGCACGGAGCCCCCCTCCGGAGTCCGACACTGTCCCGCAGCTGTGAAGGTCGCTCAACGACCCAGTCAGAACGCCCGCCGATGCCCTTCCCATCCAGCCCGGCGAGGACCGGCCCCCCAACCATGACGCATTTCCTGTCGCCGAGACCCGGGTCCTGGCGGCTTCCCTTCGGCGCCGGTCTGTCCGCGCTGCTTGTGACCCTGGCCGTCGCCGCCCCCGCTCTGGCCCACCATCTGATGGATCTCACCCGGATGGCGCCCTCTCCCTTGACGGGCTTCCTCAGCGGCCTGGCGCATCCGATCCTCGGTCCCGATCATCTGTTGTTTCTTTGCGCCCTCTCCTTGGTCGGGCTTCGCCAGCGGGCTCCCTGGCTGATGGCCCTGCTGGCCTCGGCGCTCGCGGGCAGCGTCGCGGGGCTGCTCCTGCCCGGACTGCCCCTGGCCGAGGCGGCCGTGGCCCTCACCCTGGTGCTGGTCGGCCTGATCTGGTTTCAGCGGTGGCCCAAGGGGCTTCTGCTGCCGGCCATCGCACTTCATGGCTACGTGCTCAGCGCCGCAGTGATCGGCTGGAGCCAGGGTCCCCTGGCCTTCTATGGGCTGGGCCTCCTGCTGAGCCAGGGCACCCTGCTGCTGCTGGCGTTCACCTTGCTCCGCTCCTTGGCGGATCGTCTCAGCCCCCAGCGCCGGGCCTTCATCGGCGCGGCCCTGGTGGGGTGTGGCGCGGCCTGGACCTGGTCGGCGCTGGTGTCCTGAGATGACCCTTTCTCCCTCCGCTCGCCTGCCGGTGACGGTGGTGACGGGCTTCCTGGGCGCGGGCAAGACCACGTTGTTGCGTCACCTCCTGCTGAAGAGCGGCCAGCGGCTGGCGGTCATCGTCAATGAGTTCGGCGATGTGGGCATCGATGCCGAGCTCCTCTCCCATTGCGGTTTCTGTCCCGAGGAGGAACGGCGGGATCGCCTGGTGGAACTCACCAACGGCTGCCTCTGCTGCACCGTGCAGGACGACTTCCTGCCCACTATGGAACGCCTGCTTGAGCGCGCCGACAGGCTGGATGGCCTGGTGGTCGAAACCAGTGGTCTGGCCCTGCCCGAGCCCTTGGTGGCCGCCTTCCAGTGGCCCGCAGTGCGCTCCCGCACCCGGGTGCATGCGGTGGTGACGGTGGTGGACGGGGAGGCTCTGGCCGCCGGCCATGTGGTCGGCGATGGGGCCGCCGTGGAGCGGCAACGTCAAGCGGATCCCAGCTTGGACCACCTCAACGCCTTGGAGGAGCTGTTCGAGGAGCAGCTGGAGCTGGCCGATGTGGTGGCGGTGAGCCGGGCCGACACGGTGGACTCCACCGCCCTGGAGGCCGTCATGGCCGGGTTGCGCGCCAAGGTGCGAGCCGGCACTCCTGTTCTGCCGATGGCGCGGGGCGTCCTGCCCGTGGCTCTGCTGTTGGGTGGCGGCCAGGAGCCGTCCGGGGAGCGGGCGGAGCTGGAGGGGGGAGGCGCCGGCGCCGGGCCCGATCCGTTCGACGACCACGACCACGACCATGGGCACGTCGCGATGGCGTCCCTGGTGCTGCGCCGTTGGGGGGCCCTTGGACGCCAAGAGGTCGAATCCGCCCTGCGCGACCTGCTGCGGCGTCAACCGGTGCTTCGCCTCAAGGGCCGCCTGCAAGAGCCTGGAAAACGACTGGCGCTGCAGGTGCAGGCCGTCGGTCCTCGCCTGGAGGGCTGGTACGAGGGGCTGGCCAACCCGGATCCCGACTGCCCCGCCCTGGAACTGGTGGCGCTGGTGCCCGCCTCTCAGCTGGAGGCCCTGCGGTCGGCCAGCTCCTCCCTCTGGCCCGACGCCGCCATGGAGCCCCCGAGGAGAGGGGAGCGCGAGGTCGCCCCCGCGCCTGGCGCGCATTGAAGACCTGACAGGGAGGGTGTTCAGTCCAGGGGGATGTCTCCCCGAACGCACACCCCGTTCCAGCAGAGGCTGCCATCCTTCTCCCAGCGAGGAGTGACCTCCCCTTGCGCACGGGCGGAGGGGCTGAGCGGGGACCAACCGATCCACAGCGTCAGCGCCAGGAGGACGAGGGCGATCCGCGCCTTGGTCCTGATGGGCTGCGAAGATTGGGAGGTTGCCGTGCGGCTGGTGCCTCTTTTTCGTGCCCGGGTCCAGGTGTCCCTGCGACCGTCCGTGCTGGATCCCGCCGGGGAAGCCACTCGCGCCGCCGCGGCGCGCCTCGGAGTGTCCGGCATCCAACGCTTGCGAATCGGCAAGGCGATCGAGGTGGAGCTGGAAGCCCCGGACCGCGGCAGCGCCCAAAACCAACTGGAGCTGCTCAGCGATCGTCTGCTGGCCAACCCTGTGATCGAAGACTGGACCCTTGATGTGGCGGAGGCCCCGGAGCCGGCATGACCATCGGCATCGTGGTGTTCCCCGGCTCGAACTGCGATCGGGATCTGCGCTGGGCCATGGAGGGCTGCCTGCGGCGGCCGACCCGCTTCCTCTGGCATGAGGAGCGGGACCTGGCCGGGGTGGAGGCTGTGATCCTGCCCGGAGGCTTCAGCTACGGCGACTATCTCCGCTGTGGCGCCATCGCCCGGTTTGCACCCATCCTGGAGGAGGTGCGCCGGTTTGCCCTGGCGGGCGGCCCGGTGCTGGGGATCTGCAATGGATTTCAGGTGCTCACCGAAATGGGGCTCCTCCCCGGGGCCCTGACCCGCAATCGCGACCTGCACTTTCGCTGCGAGCCGGCCGTTCTGGAGGTCAGTCCCGGATGTTGTGGCTGGCTGCGGGGCTACAGCGAGGGAGCCACCATTGCATTGCCCATCGCCCACGGGGAGGGCCGGTATCAGGTGGATGCCTCAACATTGCACCGCCTGAGGGAGGGCGGCCAGGTGGTGCTGCGATATCACGACAATCCGAATGGTTCTGCGGGCGATGTGGCGGGGGTCTGCAATGAACGCGGCAATGTCCTCGGGTTGATGCCCCATCCCGAGCGAGCCTGTGATCCCCTCCTGGGTGGGGTGGACGGTCGTCCTCTTCTTGCGTCCCTCGGAAGAGGTTGAGGCCTGCGAGAGGACCATTGGCGTTGCTGGGAAGCGCAGCGGAAGCCATGTCATTCCCGTGTCGGGAACGACGACCGCGGAAAGCGACCATCCCGGCGAAAACAAGGCACAAAAAAGGGCCCCCGCAGGGGCCCCGAGGAGGCGATGACGCAGGATCAGCCGATGGCGGCGAAGAAGTCTTTGCTCTTCACCGGATCGGGATTCATGGTCTTGTCTCCAGGGGTCCAGTTGGCGGGGCAAACCTCGTCGGGATGGGATTGCACGTACCGGAAGGCTTGCAGGACTCGCAGGGTTTCATCGACACTGCGGCCGACGGGGAGATTGTTGATGGTGCTGTGCATGATCACACCTTCGGGATCGATGATGAATAGACCGCGCAAAGCGATACCTGCATCTTCGTCAAGAACGCCGTAGGCACGAGCGATTTCTTTTTTCAAATCGGCGACCAAAGGATAGGCGATATCGCCAAGACCGCCATTCTTGCGATCGGTCTGGACCCACGCCAGATGGCTGAATTGGCTGTCAACAGACACGCCGATCACCTCAGTGTTGCGGCTGGAGAAGTCAGCGTGGCGATCACTGAAGGCAGTGATTTCCGTCGGGCAGACGAAGGTGAAATCGAGGGGGTAGAAGAAGAGAACAACGTACTTGCCGCGATAGTGCGACAGGGTGATCTCCTTGAACTCCTGGTCAACCACGGCGGTGGCGGTGAAATCTGGAGCTGGCAGACCGACAAGCCTGGACATGGGGAATGACAGTTGAGGGGAGGAACGGTTCAAGGGCGCCGACCACACGCATCAGACCGCAAGTGAAGCAGCGTACGCGAAGTCGGACCGACTTCCAGTTGAACGATTAAAATCTATCACAGAACTTTGCGAGTGCCCCCCTGTCCAGGGCATAGGCTGAGGAATCCTTGTTTTTCTCCCATGGCCTGGGATCCCACGGTGCTTCGCAAATACAGCACCACCAGCCACTTCCGCCTCCTCAATCAGGTGCGTGCCGAGCTCAACGCCCAACCCATCGCCCGCCATCCTGGTGGCGAAATCAATCTGGGCATTTCGCGGCGAGGCTCCTCCTATCGGGTGCCGGTGGAGGTGAGGGGAGCCAGCGGCGCCGCCAAGCCGGCGCGCCCGTCGGTGGCGGCGGACGGCTCTCCAGGAGAGGGGCAAGCCATGGACAGCACGAGCTTCCGTGATCGGCTTCGGGCCATTGAAATGCGCTGAGTCGGGCTTGGAAGCCATGACAACAGGGTCACTGAGTCCCGTCCGATGGATCAGGGCGTCGGAATCACCCACCCTGGAGAGGGCGGGCTCATCGGGAGGGCCAGGGCTGGGTCGTCCATCCGTCAGGACAGAGGAAGACCAACCAGGATGGAATTGGAGAAAATGACTCGGGGGAGACTTGAACTCCCGACCTTGGGGTTATGAATCCCACGCTCTAACCAGCTGAGCTACCGAGCCTGATGAACAGACTGTAAGGGATCACAGGCCGAGGGCCGGAGGGCGGAACCATCGGCGGACAAGGGGAGGGGGACGGGCCCTGGACGCGGAGATCGCTCGGCCCGTTGGAATTGGACCGCCCTCAGGCTGAGGGACGCAGCAATTGCATCGGGTTGATGGCCCCAAGACCCGGGGCGTGAATTTCAAAGTGGAGGTGGGGGCCTGTGCTCCGTCCTGTGCTTCCCATCAGGCCGATCTGCTGACCTTGGACGACCTCCTCTCCGACTTGAACGAGAATGCGGCTGTGATGGGCGTAGAGACTGCGAGAGCCGTCCTCGTGGCTGATCTCCACCAGATAGCCGTAGCCGCCATCGTCCCAACCGGCAAAGGTGACACGACCGCTCTGGGCCGCAAGGATGGGCGTGCCCACGCTGTTGGCGATGTCGATTCCTTTGTGCATGCGGCCCCAACGCCAACCATAGGGAGAGGTGAAGACGCCACGGGCGGGCCAAAGCCAGCGACGGCTCGGGCCGGGTTGTGTTTCTGAGGGGGAATATTCGGGGGTGTCGGGCCAACCGACGCCACCACTGGTAGTGGGCCTGAGACTAAGGAGGGTTTGGACCCGCGGGGTTGCGGCACCGGAGGGAATGCGCAAACGGCGGCCGACGACCAGAGGTGTTTGACGCAGCTCGGGATTCAGCCGCATCAACTGGTCCACGGAAAGGTTGTAACGCTGGGCGATGCCCTCCAAGGTGTCCCCGAAGCGAACCAGGCCGGGGGAGTTGACACTGGCCTCCCGCTCCACGGTGGTGGTGGTGGATGGCTTGGTCGACGGCATCTCCCCCGCCGGGGAGGCCGAGGCGTCTCTCTCGATGCCACGGAGGGCGGCAAAGAGGTCGTCCGCCCGAGTGCTCTCGCGCAGATCAGTGGCGATGGCCGCAGTCAGTGGCAGAGCCACGGGCATACAGAGCAGAGCCGTGAAAATGCGACGATTAAAAAGCATGTCAATGCAGGCGGATGGTTTGACCTTGGAAAGGAAATGGTTTTGACTGAATTGCTTGTGCTGGCGATTGCCAACTTGAGCAAAAAAAACAAAGTTCGGCAGAATGTAGCGACATTTTTAAACTTTGTCAAGCCTTGACGCGTTGAGACAGGGTCTCAGCCCAGTTGCCGCAGAGCTTCAAACACCACCACGCCCACCGACACTGACAGATTGAGACTCCTGACGCCACCAGGAACAGCCTGTCGGGAGCAGGGCATCGGAATCGTCAACCGCGCGTCAGCGGCCTCCAGCAGGGTGGGGCTGAGCCCATCGGTTTCCCGACCAAACAGCAACCAGTCACCCGTCTGAAAACGGCAGGTGGTGTAGGGCTGGCTGGCGTGGCTGCTCAGAGCGAGCAGGCGGCCGCCTTCCCCCCGGCGATGGGCGAGAAAGGCGTCGGTGTCCGCATGCCGCCGCAGGCGGACCAGCGGCCAGTAGTCCAGACCTGCCCGCCGGAGATGGCGGTCGCTGAGTGAAAACCCCAGGGGATCGATCAGATGAAGCTCAAGGCCCGTGGCGGCACAGATGCGGGCGACGTTGCCCGTGTTGGGAGGAATCTGGGGCTGGAACAGCACGACCCGGGGCATGGAACCTCAGCGTCCAAGATCCGGCCGGTGACTTGCGGGCTCTTGAGGAACGAGAACCCCGAGCTGGCTCAGGTTGACCGCCCGGCCCTGCAGCACCAGCCAGGACGTCGCGCAGAGCGGTGTCAACCGTTGTTGCAGGTCCCCAAGTCGATCGCGGAAACGCCCGCCGGCCTCGGTCATCGGCACGACGCCCCAACCCGTTTCCTCGCTGACGAGCACCACCGCGGCCCGGCTGGCTCGCAGGGCCGCCAGCAGGTTGGCCAGCTCCCGCTCCCACTCGGCGGTGGCGGTGTCCAGATGCGCCGCCACCCAGGTGCCGAGCGAATCCACCAGCGCCACCTCTTCAGCCTTCAAGGCTTGAAGGGCGGGGCTGAGCGCCCCGCCCACTTCCATGGTTCGCCAGGAGGGTGGGCGCCGCTGCCGATGCCGCTCCAGGCGCTGTTGCCAGGACACATCGTCGGGACGATCGGGTCCGGTGGCCATCACGACGACCGCTCGCCCGCTCCGCTGGACCAGATGTTCGGCCCAGCGGCTCTTGCCACTGGCCGCTGGACCGCTGACCAGGATCAAGCCAGGGTGTGAATCGCCGTTCAAAACTCAACCCCCTCCCTGCATGTTGCGCAAGGTGGCCACCGAGGAGGGAGACACACGATTGAGATAGCGGAAAATCCAGTATTTGAAAATCGTGGCCAGAACCACAGGGAAGGTGGCGATGAAGAGGAGGATGAAATTTTCCCTCGCCGGCAGGCCGAGATGGTCGGCGACACCACCGAGCAAAACCGTCCAGCCTTCGGGGCTGTGAAAGCCGACAAAAATATCCGTGAACAGAATGATGGCAAACGCTTTTGCGCTATCGCTCAAGCCATAGACCAGCTCGTCGAGAAAGCCGCGAAATACCTGGATGTCCCGTTGACCAAAGAAGCAAACGCCAACGAAGCCGATCAATCCAAACACATCAGCAAAAACATTCTTCACCGCATTTGTGCTTTCCCGATCCGCTTCATCCTTGAGCTCTTGGGCACGCACTTGCAGCTTCTGCTGCAGTTCTTCGCTCGAGGGCAGGGGCTGGTTATGGAGGAGATGATCAAACTCGATCTCCGCTTGGTAAACACGGAGCCGTTCCACGGCGCGCTCCTCCAGTTTCGGCTTGGGGTAGCTCAGGAATGGGGTGTCAGGAGAGAAGCGATCCACCAGCGGCGAGACGATCCAGGTGCGACTGATCTGCTGCACCAGGATTGGCACCAAAATCAACAGCAGCAGGATGCGCAACGCCACCAGGGTGGAATCGCGTCGCCGACGAAAGCCGGCGATCATGCTGGCCTCCGCCTCAGGATCCAAGCGCTGACGCACTTGATCCACCACGCCCAACAGGCTGCGGGGGAGAATTTCCGGGCTGCGACTCAGGGTGGGCAGAAGCTCCCTGGAGGTGGCGTAGCGGTCGGTGACGCCCTCAAGGAGTTGCAGCTGGCGCATTTCCTGGCCGCTGAGCTCCTGGCGATAGGGCTGGATCGACTGCAGGGATTGCTGGCACACCTGGAGGGCGGCCCGAAAACGACGCAAGACCTGAGCCTGCATGGCCCTGGGAATGCGCAGCTCGATTTCTGGCCGTACAGGGCGGTCCTGGTAGTACTCCAACTCAATGCTCTGAATCAGCAGCGCCGCCTCATAGCCACGCTCCAGATCACTGCTGATGTCAAGGGATTTGGCACTCCCCAGACGGCTCACCCAGTCGCGAAATCCCATGATGGTCTTAACGGGAGAAGACCCACCAGGTGGCCATCGGCACCACCGTGCCGACGACGAGGAGCACCACCACCCAGGTGAAGGCCTTGCTGTCCCGCGTTTCTTCCCGGCTGGGGATGTTGCTCGCCAGGGCCTGGGCTTCCTCCTGCGCCGGTTCCCCCGGGTCCTCCCCACCGCGGAGCACCGCCCCCAGGCGGGTGAGGGCATCGAGGCTGGCTTGGCGATAGCGATCAGCGGACCGCAAGGGCAGCGCCATGGTGGTGTCCGCCGTGCTTCTCAGCAGCTCCGCCGGCAACCTCCCCCCCAGGCCGGAGGAGGCGACGACCGCAGTTGCGCGGGTCTGGCTGTCGATGAGGAGGAGCAGCAGTGGCTCCGAGGAACCGTCCCGTCCGCTCTCGGCGGGCTGCCAGCGGGTCAGAAGGGTCTCCCCCAGCTGTTGAAGGTTGAGGTCATCGTCCACTCGACTGACCGTGATCAGACGGGCATCCACCCGCTCGTCGCTGAAGCCGGCCAGCAGACGCTCCAGCTCTTGGGAGCTGGCGCGAGAGAGCACCGCGGCGCCATCCAGCACATGCTCAGGGGGCGCCTGGGCGGGAAAATCCTCCGCCGAGACCGCCACCGCCGGGCTGGCCGCGACGCCCATCACCAGCAGGGCCAGGACCGTGGCGAGGATCCCCCCCCTCCAACGGGCCAGGGGGCGGGTGAGCCAGGCGGGCGCACCGTTGAGGACTGGAGGAATCACGGCAGGCTCAGACCGATCGAAGGATTCCAGTCTGACGTGCAGGGGCCACACCTGCCCCTGCGGGCGGCGGATGATTTCTTCACCAGCTCCCTGCCGTGTCATGCCCGCTTCCCTGCCTGCTCGGATTGTGCTGGTCGTCGGCCTGCTGGGACTCGTGGTGGCCGTGGCCAACCAGCTCACCGCCCCCAGCCTCGACCCCTCCCTGGAGCGGGCCTCGGTGCTCGCCAGCCTGCTGGCCGTGGTGTTGATGGTCATTGCCGCCCTTTGGCAGCGGGTGGTGCCCGAGGCGGCGGCTCGGACCGCGCTCGACGGAGAGGAAGGCTGCGAGCTGGTGGAGGGGCTGCCGGAGGATTTGGTGCGGGAGCTGGGGTGGGGCAGCGCCATGCTGCTCTCCGCCACCCCTGCCGCCACCCTGCTGCTGCACGATGGCCGCCGCACCATCTTGAGACGTGGCGTGTTGCCTGGCGACCGGCCGCGTCCGGACGCCTTCGCTCCCGGGGCCATCTGCCGCCAGGCCAGCAGCCGCCAGAGGGCCATCTCCCTGGTGGACTTGCGCCCCTATCCCGGGCGCGGAGAGTTCGACAGCCTGCTGCCGGGATTGCCGGCGGTGGTGGTCCAACCGGTGGGCGAGCACGGCGTTCTGCTGCTCGGCGGCTGGTCGGCGCGTTGTTTCAGCGAAGCGGATCTGCGCTGGATCGAGGGCTGGGCCCGCAAGCTCAGAACACAATGGGCTCCGGCTTGGCGGGCACCCGCGGACGGGACGGACCCTTCGCCGGAGGGGGCACCCGCACCCGCGTGATCACCCTGCCGCCCGGGGTGGTGGCGGTGATGCTCCCTCCGGTGCCCAGTTGCCCCGTGATCCGCTCGGCCCGGGTGAGCTGTTGATTGGCCTGGCGTTGAAACCGCACGTCGCCCTCAGCCTCCACGGCCTGGCTGGACCAATTCCATTGACAGCGCTGGGCGCTCACGCCATCGCCGCCCTGCCGCAATTGGCAGGCGCGAGGGATGGTGGCGGTGGTGGACGCTCCGTCGAGCCGCAGCTCCTCTCCCCGGGCTTGCAACGCCCCGCGCTGCCCCTCAAAGGGCGCGGCGGTGCTCAGCGACTGTTCTTTGGCATCGACGGTGAGCGCTCCACCGCGGAACCAGCTGGCGTCCACCGGATCGTTCATCGCCACCGGTCCCCGCAGGGTGTAGAGCTGTCGCAGCGTGTTGCCCTCGAGGCGCGAGGCGGTCACAACCTGCGGGGCCTCCTTGGGGGACCGTCCAGGAGGGCGGCGCCGAATCGTCACAGGCCCCTCGCCGAGCAGGCTGCCCTTGCCGGGTTGCCAGTCCACCGCCCTCGCCGTGCCCACCATCTCCAGCCGGTTCGCGTCCGGCTTGGCGCTCAATGGCGTGGGCCGGCTCCAGCGCTCCAGCCGTGGCGTCCCGCGCAGTTCCAGCAGGTCACGATCCAGATGCAGAAGGGCGATTTTGGAGGTCACGCGGTTGCGCTCATCCCGCACGGCGGGGGCGAGATCGAAGCGCATCAGCGACGCGCCAGGGATCCACAACGCTCGATCGGCCTCGACCACCAGCGGGTTGGGCCCCAGTCGCTGCAGGCGGATCACTCCCTCCAGGAGGATCACGGCACCATCGTTGACCACGGTGCCCGTGGTGGCCGCCAGCCGATAAAGGGGCTGGCCCTTGACAAAGATCACTCCCTCGGGGCGCAGAGCCCGGGCCACGCCGCTGCGGATGTTGTAGCGGGCTTCCGGACTCTTGAGCGTCCACGCCGGCAGACCCTCTTTGGTGCGCTGCTGCAGGTCGAGGCTGCGGAAGGAAAAGGGAGGGGCGCTCTCTTCGGAGGCCTCCGTCAGAGGGCGGCCACAGCCCTGGGCAACCAGCAGGAGGGACAGGAGGAGCAGATGGCCGCCCCGTGTGACGGCCGGGGCGCGTCTCCCTGGCGCTGAGGGCCGACGAGGAAAGCGCTTCACAGGGGGTCGAGGACCTCCAACCGTTGCATCACCGGACTGGCCTCCGGAAGTGGGGCCGAGCTCGGCAGCACGCCCCAGCGCCGCGCCGCCTCCCAGGCTGTCCGCGCGGTCTCCGCCGCGGCCAGGGCGGTCGCCGCCTCGCTGGTGGCCGGCCAGAGGGAGTCGCAGGGAAGGGGGGCGCAGGCCAGCTGGGCCAGGACCCGACTGGAGAGGTCGGGGAGCAAGGGCGTCAGGAGGACGCCGATCCAGCGGCAGCTCTCCAGCACCCCGTAGAGGTCTGCCCCGACGCTGGCGTCCTGGCCGGGCTGCTTCATCCGGGTCCAGGGGGCCTGCACGTTCAGATAACCATTGGCCGTTTCCGCCAGGCCCAGCACGGCTTCGGCGGCGCGGCGAAAATCAAGAGCCTCCATGGCCTGATCCACGCGGGCGGAGGCGTTCAGGGAGGCCACGGCCAGGGGATGGTCGGCGGAGGCCGCCTCGCCGCGCGGGGGGACTCCCCCCGCGAACCACTTGCGGGCCATGGAGACGCTGCGGTTGAGAAGGTTGCCGATCGTGTTGGCCAGATCGTTGTTGACGAGATCGCAGAAGCGCTTCTGTTGAAAGTCGCCGTCCTCGCCGAAGGGAATGTCGCGCAGGAGATACCAGCGCACGGCATCCCTGCCGCAGCGCTCCAGCAAGACCTCCGGATCGAGCACATTGCCGAGGGTTTTGCCCATCTTCTGGCCCTCCCGGGTAAGGAAGCCATGGCCAAACACCCTCTCCGGCAGGGGCAGATCGGCGGACAGCAGCATGGCTGGCCAGAAGACCGCGTGAAAGCGAAGGATGTCCTTGCCGATCACATGGAGCTGGGCGGGCCAGCCGCGGGAGGCGAGTTGATCGAGATCCACCGGAGCCTCGGGGTCGAGGAGGGCGGAAAGATAGCCGAGGAGGGCGTCAAACCAGACATAAAACGTGTGACCAGGATGGCCGGGGACGGGTATGCCCCAGGGGAGATTCACCCTTGAGATCGAGAAGTCCCGCAAGCCACCGGCAACGAAGTTTTCCACTTCCCGCTGGCGTGACGCGGGGGCAATGAACCCTTCGCGCCGCACCAGCTCTTCGATCGGTTGCTGGTAGTGGGACAGCCGAAAGAAGAGATTGGGTTCATCACGCCATTCCAGGGGGCGCTGGTGAATCGGACAGCTGGGGGAGCTGGCGCTGGCGGGATCGTCCTTGAATTCCTCGCAGGCCACGCAATACCAGCCCTGCTGGCGCTTTTCCACCACATCGCCCTTGGCCTCGACGCGGGCGAAGAACCGCTCGACCAGGGCGCGATGGGCGGGGGTTGTGGTGCGGATGAACCGATCGTGGCTGATCCCCCAGCGGGTCCAGAGATCGCGAAAGCTCTCGCTGTTGCGATCGCAAAAGTCCAGTGGCGCGAGCGCCTTGGCGTCCGCCGTGCGTTGAATTTTCAGCCCGTGCTCATCCGTCCCTGTGATGAACACCACCGGTTGACCCCGCAAGCGCTGATAGCGGGCGATGGCGTCACAGGCCAGCGTGGTGTAGGTGCTCCCCAGATGGGGTTTGTCGTTGACGTAGTAGAGGGGAGTGGTGAGAGTGAAGGGCATCGCTGGGGCTGGGATCGGTGGCGCGGCGCACTGGCGCGAATGGGGTGGCGCGTATGGAAACGGCGCGGATTCAGTGGCGCCGATGTCGCCGGTTCGGCTCGGCGGTCCAGCCCTGGTTGGGGCGGATCCTAGCCAGCGGACTCCCCGGCGCCCTTCGTCGTCCCTCCGCATGCCCTCTTCCGCCTCCCGCCAGGCTCACCGCTCTCCCCCATGACTGATCCTTCCTCCCCCCCTGGCTCCGCTCGGGACCGCTCAGCGGATCTGGCCCGTCGTCAGCTGTGGCTCGGCGCTCTCCACCATCTGGCTCTCGCCGATGGCGATTTCTCCCCCGCCGAGGAGCGCGTCCTCACGGAGGAGCTGCGCCTGGAGCTGTCGGGGGCCCGTTGGGAAGCGTTGCCCCTGCCCGGCGCCGAAGCCCTGGTCCATCGCTTCGGCCCGGCGACCCCTCTGGCGGAGGCCTTTCTGCGCTCCGCCGTCGTGGTCGCCCTGGCCGATGGTCATCTGAGTCCGCCGGAGATGGCGCTGCTGCGCCAGTGGAGCGAGGCGTTGAAGGTGGGGGAAGCGCTGCTGGCCGCCCTGCCCGACACCTGTTGCGACAGCGATGGAAACGTCGGCCTCCTCGAAGGGCTCAAGGCTTGGCTGGATGAGCTGGATCCGGTGGATCCGGCCGTCGCAAGGTTTCTGGTGCGCCTCATTCCCGCCCAGTGCCCCTTCGAGCGGGATGTGAGGCTGTTCGGACACAAACTGGTGCACATCCCTCCCATGTGCAAGATCAACCCGCTCTACGAGCAGCTCGTCGGCCTGCGGCTGCGGTGTCTCACCAGCCTGGAGGAGCGGCGGGAGAGCCCGGCCTCCGCTGACGCCGCTCCCGGCCCTCAGACGCCATGAGCGCCCTTCAGCGAACGGTGTCCGTCGTCGTCTGGGGAGGCGGAACCGGGGGGGTGGCCGCCGCCCTGCAGGCGGCCCGGAGCGGGGTGGACACCGTGCTGCTCACGCCAGGCCCCTGGCTGGGGGGGATGGTGAGCGCGGCGGGCGTCTGCTGCCCGGACGGCAACGAACTCTCCCCTTGGCAGACCGGTCTGTGGGGGGCGTTGTTGCGCGCCCTGGCCGCCGGGACGCCGGGGGGGCTGGATCACAACTGGGTCAGCTGCTTCGGCTATCGGCCCGCCACGGCGGAGGCGATCCTGCGGGGCTGGGTAGAGCGGGAAGCGCGACTGAGCTGGTGGCCTCTGGCCCGGTTGGAGGCGGTGGAGCGCCAGGGGGATCGCCTCGTCGCCCTGGACGTGTGCTGGCGGGGGGAGGACTGGCGCCTGTCGCCCACCCTCGTGATCGACGGCAGCGATCGCGGCGATCTCTATCCCCTGGCCGCCGTGCCCCATCGTCTGGGCTGGGAGGCGAGGGAGACCTGGGAGGAGCCCAGCGCCCCGCCCCGCGCCGCTCTGGAGTCGGATCCATTCTTTCAGCGCCAGCGGGTGCAGTCCCCCACCTGGGTGGCGATGGCCCAGCTTGCCGCGAGCGGGGAGGGGCCGGGCGTCGCGCCTGGCGCGACGGCCCTCTCCGGCACGCCTGGCGATTCCGGCGGCGAGCCGACTCCCGCGGCGCCGTTCGCGGAGGCCACCCGTCGCTTCGGCCTGGAACGCACCCTCACCTACGGCCGGTTGCCGGGGGGGCTGCTGATGCTCAACTGGCCCCTGGCCGGCAATGACTGGCATGAGGGATTGGAGCGGGCGTTCGCGGAGGGTCTGCCCCCCGGGTCGGTGGCGGACGATCTGGCCGCCGAGATGCGGAACCACAGCCAAGCCTTCGCGGAGGCGTTGCGGGATCTCGCCCCGGGGCGCCTGGAGCGGGCCAGGGTTTTCCCCACGGCGGAGGACGCCGCCGCCGGCGCCCTGGAGGGGGCGGAGGACCTGGCCTTGATGCCCTACTGGCGGGAGGGTCGCCGCCTGGTGGCGCTGGACACCGTGGTGGAGCGGCAGCTCCTGCCCCTGGCCCCCGGGGCCGCCATCGGCCCGCTCTCGCGGGAGGGGACGGGTCGCCTGACGGCGATCGCCGTGGGCAACTACGCCAACGACCACCATTACCCCGGACCCGACTGGCCCCTCGCCCCGAAGAGTTGTCGGTGGGGAGGGCGTTGGAGCGGCACGCCCTTCACTGTTCCCTACGGCGCTCTGGTGAGCGAGGGCGTGACCAATCTGCTGGCGGCGGACAAGGCGATCGGCGTGAGCCACATGGCCAACGGCGCCACGCGCCTGCAACCGCTGGTGCTGAATCTGGGACAGGCGGCGGGATTGGCGGCGGCCCTGTGCGTGCGGCTGGGGGTGCGTCCGGCGGAGCTGCCGGTGCGTCGCCTGCAGGAGGCCTTGATCCTCGACCCCTTGGCGCCAGCGGGCCCCCTACCCCTGTGGGACACCCCCTGGCACCATCCGGAATGGCGGGAGCGACAGCTGGCTCTCCTGGAGGATCCGAGCCGCTTGGAGCCGAGTGGGCGTTGGAGTCCACGGGCGGGGGATCCCCACCAGGCTCCGAGCGAACCGGGCGAACGCCTCTGGCGGGGCGAGTTGCGTGGCGACGGCCAGGGGGGCTTCACCCTCCACGGCTCCCCGGGCCTGGCGGGGGAACCCTGGCCCCTGATCACCCTGGAGCCCGCCCTGAACGACTGGCTGGGGCAGCGGACACGGCCCGCTCCTGTGGCCCTGGTGGGTTGCGCCAACCCTTGGGGACCGTGGCTGCGGGTGTCACGACTGGCTTGAGGCGGGCCTGGTGAGGCGGGCCTGGTGAGGCGGGCCTGGTGAGGCGGGCCTTGTGGGGCGGGCTCAGGGGGCTCGCGGGCTCAGAGGGCTCGCGCGTC
>Ga0194130_10001613_pt1 | contig 35527 bp, 25 predicted proteins | sample TA2KigsurfametaG_FD_160084 | JGI IMG/M metagenome (GOLD analysis project Ga0194130, IMG submission 160084) | Freshwater microbial communities from Lake Tanganyika, Tanzania - TA2015050 Kigoma 12 surface | ecosystem: Environmental > Aquatic > Freshwater > Lake | place: Tanzania: Lake Tanganyika...
ACCAGCACCAGCAACAGCACCAGCACCAGCACCAGCAACAGCACCAGCAACAGCACCGGTACAGGCACCAGCAGCAAGAGCACATAAGCAAAATGGAATCACCACTATTTATAACAATGCAGGTGAAATAGTAGGACAGCAGGCATATGTAGGCGGTGGTGATAATAAAAATATAAGAAAGGTTTCTATTTCAAAAGAATGTAAATATAAGGTTTGTGGATATGTTACAGATGTTGAAGGAAATATGGATTATTTTAATAAATATGTTAAGATATCCAAAATACTTGAATGGACTAATAATAAAAAAAATAGATTAAAATTTAAAAAGAACGATAGTATCTTTGTATATGGTGGAGATACTCAAGATAAAGGACTAGCAGATATTAGATTTGTAAATATATTACTAAAATTTAAAGAAGATTATCCTGAACGTGTTATATTTATAATAGGAAATAGAGATGCTAATAAATTACGCATTCCTTCTGAATTATTTGAAACTTATAAAAATGAAAACATATTTCTGAAAAAATATGATAATTATCCTTATTGGATAGATAGCGATAAGCGTATTAGATTAAGAACGTATTTAAAAGAAAATAATTACGAATTAAATATTAAAAATAGATTAAAATATATAATAGAATATACTATGGGATTTGAAGATGGTTTTGAAAAAAGACGAGCAGAATTATCTATAATTTTAAAAAAGAATATTAGTAAAATAACAGATACAGATGTAATATCAAGTTTTGTAAATTCTGTTATGCCATTTCCTGAAAACATAGAATTATCAAATGATAATTATATATTAAAATATTTGATGCAAGGACAATTGGCATATATATTTGGCAAACATATATTTGTTCATGGAGCAATAAATGAATATAATATTGGACAAATACCAAAAAATAAAAATAAGATTGATGATGTTAATATATGGGTAAATGAACTTAATTCTTGGTTTCATAAAGAATTAAATGAATATATAAATAATCCAACAATTGGAGGAATTACTAAAAAAAGGAAAGCATATAATATTATTGATTATGTAATACCAAAGGATAAAAGCATATCTGTTGTACATGCAAACAATTTAAGAAAAGGCAATGGAAAATATATCAATAAAAATGTAAGTAAAATATTAAACAAATATGGAATTAAAAATATAATAACAGGACATAAACCTCATGGCGATTGTCCATTAGTAATTCGTGATAAAAATATTACTGCTATAAGTGCCGATACTTCTTATAGTAATGTAAATTATTTGAAAGAAAAAAAAAATATAGATGGTGATAATCGTGGGAATGCTGTCAGTGAAGTTCTTCTGTATTCAAATGGATATATAAGAATACATGGAAAATATTTAGATAATAATAAATATAGTTACATATTAAAAGAAAAAACTAATGAAAAAAATATGGAAATGAATGATTATATTGGTATGCAATTAAATAATAAATATTGGATAAAAAATATAAAGAAAGGTAAATTTTTAATATCATATGGAAATGATTATGAATTATACGAGAAATGGATAAGTTTAAAAGAGGTAAAGGAATTACTTAAATAATTTTAATCATATATGTATCAATTAAATTATATCCATTCTTTCTATAATAATTCCTAACTCCGGTACCACTAATTATTGCAATTTTATTATATCCTTGTGTTTTAGAAATATTTTCTGCTGTTTCTAATAATTTTTTTCCATATCCTTTATGTTGATAAGAATTTTCAATATTATTTCCTACATCACTCATATTTGAATATACATGTAATTCGCGAATAAGTGCTGCTTCTTTTAATACATCTAATTGATCTTTAGTATCTTCGAGTTTTACTAATCTAAGTCTAATAAAACCAATAAGATATTTATCAGTAATTAATGATATAAAATATTCGTCTCCTGAACTGGCTTTATATGTTTCAATATCAATTCGTATATCTTTGCAATTAATATTATTATCTTTGACTTCACGACATCTAATACAATTACAACACCAATTATTTTTTTTCATATCATCTTGTAATAATTGACGCATATTTACATATTTATCCTTATAACCACCGCTAATATAAGTAGACGGAATATCTCTAATAATCCTATTAAGCCTCTTCCATCTTTGAACCTTTTTTTTAAATTCTTTAATAAGTTCAAATAACAAATAATCATCATAAGGGACATAAGAACCTTCTTCATACCATGTTTTTATCTGTGTCCATGGAACGATTGCTGTAGGATATATCTTATATTGATCTACTTGTAATCTCTCATCATATAAAGAATTATCTAACATTTGCTTATCTAATTCATAAGAAGAACCCGGTAAATTTGGCATTAAATGAATATCTACTTTATATCCATTATCTTTTAACAATTTAATAGCATAATACACTTTTTCAATAGTATGACCTCTTTTTATTTTTTTAAGAACATCATTATCTGTGTGTTGAACACCTAATTGAACACGAGTACAATTGTATTTTCTAAATTCTTTAATTTCATCAAGTGTTATAGTATCAGGACGTGTTTCTAATGTTAATCCGATAATATGTATTTTAGCAGTCTCGTTTAAAAACAATTCTTCTTCAAGTGACAATATTTCTCTTTTATCATAGTAAGTATTAGCAGCATAATAAACTTCTCGTATAAATTGGTCTTTATAATTTTTATGATAATTAGACCATGTACCTCCTAATATAATTAATTCTAATTTATCTACTACATGCCCCATTTTAATTAAAGTATCTACACGAGAATTAAATTGTAAAATAGGATCAAAATTATTTTCATTTGCTCTTAAAACAGCAGGCTCACTATATAAATATGAGCGAGGTTGGTCGACCCAATTATTACCTTCGTGTCCCTTCTCATTAGGACAATAAGCACAATTATGCTTACAACTAAACTTTCCAACTACCTTAATGCCATTATCATCAATATATTCAGGAGAACCTGATGTTAAAATTGTAATTACTACAACGCCGGAATTTGATTTAGATTTTTTTTTAGTAATTAGTTTTTTCAAATTGCTGTTATTTAAATTCAAAGATTTATAAAAATATATTAGATTTGATTTTGATAAAGATATTTTATATTTTTTCTGAATATCTTTTTGAAATTTAATAACATCTTTATCATTTTGTATATTTTCAATATTGTCAATAAGTTCTTTAGAAACTATATTATACTCTTCTTCTGTATATATTGTATTTTTATAATCATTTTGATGTTTAATAATAGTTTTCTTATTTTCTACTATATTTTCTATATCAATATAATCCATAATTACAAATATATTATAATTGTCAATCAATTTTTAATATCTCATTATAATAGATATAATGAGTGGTCACTATCATGCACCTGCTTTACAAGCAATGATTCGTTCTATTGAAAATGAACAAGCTGGTCCAAGAATGCGAGGTTCAACACCTCCTCAACAATCGCGAATATCACCTTTACCATTTCAATTATCACCTCAGCCACAATTTTCATTCCAGCGATCACAACAACTTAATGAAACTCCTGTGGCAACAAATAGAAACACATTTGCTGCTCCTGAACAAGTAAGAAGAAGTATATATGATATGACACCTGAAGAAATTAAAATAGAAGAAGATTTAGAAATTGTGATAGAAGACCCTAAATTAAATGATAAACAAATAGGGAAATTTTTACCAGATTATTTTGTTCCGTCATGGATAAAATACAGAGATGCTGAACGAAAAAAAATACCTTTTTCAATATTAATATGGTCAAGTTCTAAAAATGATTTACGAGATTTAGATGAATTATGGGGAGATTATAACGGAATACCTAACTTTGTCACTAAAAAATATGATTATAATCCGCGTGAATATTTTGCTGCCTTATTAGATAATAATAAGGATGCTATAGCAATGGTTGAATCAAGAAGCGGGACTGGTATAGAATCTTATAGAAATGTATTAAAATATTTATTATTATATAATATAAAAAGAATACATAAAATAGTGGAATGGGATGATAGTGGCGAAGATGGAGTACCTATTTATGACTCAACTCCTAATAAAATATTTAAGAAAATAAGAATTCAAAACATATTTGATGGAAAATCTTTAAATTCTCACGAACAAGAACTTATAAATATTATGAATGAAGAAGCATTTAGTTTATATTCATCAAGCGGACGTCCAAATATAACACCACAAAGTTCTCCTTTTATTGATAGTGATAATTATAATGTTATTACAAATAATGACTTTTTTGATTTAGTAAATACTCATTTTAAAATTTTCTTAAATCGCGTATCTATAAGATTTTGGAAATCTCTAAGATATAATAAACAATTACAGGGAGGTGCTAATAAAAAGAAAAAAGCTAATAATAATAAAAAACCTGTAAAAAAAGTAAAGAGATTATAATTTAGATTTGTGTATATTTGATTCGGCTGAAACAAAATTAAATGGTTTATTATTATTTTTGTTATTTATTAATAATTTACTAATAAAATTATCAAATGAGGTAGGATTTGTCTTATTTTTTAATTTAACTAATCCTATGATGTTATTACCATTTTTTTTATTTTGTTTAATTATATCATTAGATGTTTTTAATTTTTTTAAAAATGTAGTGGCAATTTTATAAGATTGCATAGAAATACTAGATTGCTTTTTACTTATATTATTTTTACTAAAAACCATATCTGTTTCAGAATATTTTACAACCATTATCTATTTAATAAATATATTATTATTCCGGATATTTGAAATATACATAATTATTTGAAATTGGTTGTGGATGATAATAAGATTCCATATTTACTGCCTGTTTATTTATAGGATTTTCATAAGAAACATGATTAATATTAAATGCTCCTACTATATCTAATATTTTTTTACTATTATTAAATATTATTTTAGGTTTAATAGAAGCATCTTTTGAATTATATAGATATAGAGCATTATAAATTTCTTTTAATGCTGGTAATTTTCTACAAGCATCATCATCTCTAAGACCTGTATAATTCATTAAATTATTATTATCTATAAAAATTCTAACTCTATTATTTATTTTTTGTTGAACATTTTTATCATAATCTTGTAATCCAAATAAATTATTAATATAATTTTCTTTTCGCAAAAGGAAACTAGATAACTTATTATTATACAAAGATAGTAAAGAGTTTATATTAGAAACACCTTTAATATTAAAAATATTAGCATATCCTTCTAATATCATATAAATATCTCCTGAAACATTTTTATAAAATAGTACTTCAAATACTTTTAATACAATATCATTAGGTTTAATATCTTCTATATATTTAAATTCATAATTTGAATCAGATATTTTTACAAAAGTATTACCTGATTTTGTAGCAAATGTAGGATTAAATGACGCTGATAATGATGTTATAGTAATTCTACATTTAAAATAGGGATTAATCTCATCTGTTTTTGTTCCTAACATATATGTATAATTATTATTATTTCTTAATAAGGGTGTTTTAATAATTGGTTCTTGATTAATTAAATTTTTGTTATTTCTGGCATTATTTAAATTTACAGGAGTATCATCTTCAATATCATAAGAAATTTTTAGCGTATTTGTAGGTATTTCAAATATTGTATTAAATTCAATTTTACGATATATGTATATAACACCAGAACCACCTCTTCCGGGTGCTGCATGTGAAGAGCCCCCACCACCACCACCTAAACCCATTACTCCAGGTTGAGGATTATTTCGATTTCCTCCTCTTCCACCACCACCAGTACCTCCTAAACCACCTGAATTACCCATTACTGTTCTCCAATCTCTATGACAATCCATACCTGAAGCACCACCACCCCCACCGCCTAAAATTATATTAGCAGCATTTCTCAAATCTTTAAATTCTTTGATGCTACTTAAACTAATACCATCTCCGCCATCAGAACCATTATATCTATTAGAACCTAAAGAAGAGTAGCTTTTTGATTCCCATGCTAATGAATTACCTATTTTACTTGCACCTCCTCCTCCACCACCAGACCCATAATAGTAGGCGTGATATCCCATACCACCTTTATTACCATAAGAAACATAGTCAATAACACCAAAGGCATCATTTGAATTTCTATTTAATACATCTCCTGCTGGATTATGTCCTCCATGCCCTGAACCTCCTCCTCCTGAACCACCAGCTATACCTCCATACATACCTCCAGCACCTCCACCATATGCTACTATATTAAGAAATTTTTTGTCTCTGTCATAAATTAAAGAATTATTACCAGAAATACCAGTTCCTGATGTTCTTGTAGTTTTATTAACTACAAACCCTGATGTTTGATTATCAAACCAGCTTGGTAAATATGGAGTATCTGCTGTTAATGTTATTGTAGGACCTGAAAAGTGGGCATGGTAATATAAGGTTACACTATAACCATTTGGAATTCTAATAGAACTTATATCATCATTTGCTAACCCTATACCTGCTTCTCCATGTCCAAACATATCATAGCTACCTACTCCTTTTACAACAGCGCTACCTCTAAAATTAGGTTCAGAATATACTGTAATTCCTTCATTATTATATCCATCCATAGAACCACCATTTCCTACTTCAAAAATGTATTCTACATTTTTTCTAAATACAACTGTAGCATATACTACACCTCCTCCACCACCTCCTCCACCACCTTCACATCCACCATTTTCTCCACCGCTACCACCACCAGCAACAATTACAACATGACATAATGTATTATTTGGAAAAGTAACAACATGTTTTTGATTAGCTGAATTTGCATTTGTTAATTCATATTTATAAGTATTATCATTAATGTTGTATATTTGACTATATTCTATTAGAGCATTCTTATTATTTAGTGAAAGAGGTTCAATATAATATGATTTATTTTTTTGTAAAGTAACAATATTATTATCATTTAAAGTTACTTGTGTATCTTTATTCTTCATAAATATTTTAGGAACATTATCTTGTAAATTTATATTTATATCTCCATTATACATTATTTCTTTACTATTTGGATTATGAAAAAGCCATCCTTTATTTCCACCATCATATATTCTATTTGTATCTCCTGGTACTATAAACCAGAATTGAAAATTATCCCCGCCGGCTTGTTCTCCCATTAACATTCTAATAGAATAATAATATCCTTGTACAAGAGATATTTTAGCTGATCTCTCTTGAAAAGGATGAGGATTGCCATTATTAATAAGCAGTTTTCCACCATCATAATTAAGAGCACCATCTCCCAACCACATATGTGAAGCATCATCACTTCCAATACCAAATGTATAATTTCCAGAAATTTTAGCATAAAAATATCCTTGCCATTCTACAGTATAATATTCCCAATTACTGTCTGGAATTATAGTATTATTTGTAGCAGTATAAATACTTTCGAATACATTAACTATTCCACTTGCTTGCCCACCCGCGCCTTGTCCTCCTCGATTTGCTCTATTAGAATTCATTGGTTTTCCATTGGAAAGTGTATAATTTAAATTATCATTATAATATCCGTCAATAACCTTAAAATAAAGCCCAGGGCTTAAATTATTATTAGTATTAGAATTTGAATTAGTATTTATAACAACTTCTCTTTTAATTGTAGATGTAGAAACAACTTGAGGAATTTTAAGATATTTAACAATTACTATACCAGAACCACCATCCCCGCCCTTATTATTATAACTATAATGAGCACCACCGCCACCACCACCGCCTGTATGTGAACCTCCATTCCCGCCCGGTGTATTTACTCCTTCACCTCCAGGAGAACCATTAACATATCCTTGACCTCCAGTAGTACTTCCTCCACCGTGTCCTAAAGAACCTCCCCCCCCTCCACCTAAACCACCATTACCACTTTGGGGACCCCAAGAAGACCCACCACCTCCACCACCCCAATAATAAGATGTACCTAATATATTTGATAATTTACCTCTTCCACCATGAGCTATACTATTAGGTCCTCCTCCTGCTTCTCCAGCTCCTCCTCCTCCTCCAGCATGCCAGGCACCGCTGCCATAACCGCCATTATTTCCCTGTCCTGATGTACCTTTACCAGCTCTATTTGAATTTTCAGTATAACAATATCCGGAACCTCCACCACCTGAACCTCCATTACCACCTTGTCCTCTTAAATAATAATCTTGATAACTTGAACCACCATAACCACCACCAATAGCAGTATATCCAACGAATGAAGAATCTTCTCCTTTAGTACCATTAATTCTATACTCATGTCCATATGCTTGCCCATTTGTACCTGCTGCTGGTGCACCATTACCACCTCTACCAACAACTATTCTATGAGTACCTTTTTTAATAGTAAATTTAGTTAATTCAATAACACCACCACCTCCACCACCTCCACCCATATCCATACCTCCGCCACCGCCACCACCAACTATTAATATATCACATATAGTATCATTTTCAAATGTTATTGTTTTATCAACAGTATCTATAGTATAGATTTTAATTTCATAGACATTTTCTAAAGTAAATGGTTGTACATCATATTTAACAGGTTGTAAATTTGTATAATTATATAAAGAAATTTGATAATTTTCAATACCTATATCTTTTGCTAACTCATTAAATAATTCTTGTCTAACACTATCTCTATCACCTGTTTGATATAATGGTATAAATTTTTGTATAGTATTAAAACGATCTAAAAATATATTTTTTCTGTCTGTATTGTCTTTATTTATTTTCATTAAATCTATAATATCAGATACCAAAGTTCTATTCGATATTGCTATTAATTTACGTGAAAAATTATAAATATATTCTATTAATTCATCTTTTGTATCATATCTATTTTTCATAACATTGTTAAAACATTTTGTTATAACATCAGTACTCATTTCATTTATAATTCCTTTAATAGCAGCATTATCTTCTATAATTTTTTTAATTTCACTCTCTGTAATTATAATATCATTTGGTATAGTTGAATTTTCTGGATTTATAATATTTGAGATATATGGTTCTACTGATATTAAAATCTCTGACTTTAAACGTACTGAAGATGTTTCATATGATTTAATAACTTGGTCTGAACAATCTAAGTTGCGATTAAATTTATATATTTTAACATTTATTCCATCATTTATTTGTTGTTGTGTTAATTCATTTTTAACTATTCTATATGTAATGTTTCCATTTTGTATTAAATAAAATGAAGAATTTGAACTTAATAATTCAGGAAGTTTAGTATTTGTATATTCTTTATTATGAATTCTAAATTCAGAATTATCTTCATTTTCTATAGTTATACTATCTATAGATGTTATTATCGCATCCTTTATAGAATTTGGATCTATTGGTATATTTTGATTATTTGATACAGGAGCAAGAGTTAATCTATATAAATTAAAATTTCCTAATGATAAATCCCTTTTATAATTATAAGAACATATAGAATCAAGAGAAGAGTTCTTATAATTATTTAACGAAGTATCTCCAGACTGTTTATCAAAAAACATTTGCATAAAAAGGTCTGTACCTACAACATTTTCATCATTTTTAAATTGTACTGCTATATAAGTGTCAGGCTTATATTTTATTAAATCATTTGATTTATATTTATAAGTATTTAAACTAATTCTTCTATTTTTTTGCTTAAAACATTTTGTTGTTTCATTAAAATTTTCAAATTCTCCTATATTATTATTATCATTAGCAAACTTTTTATAAGGAACATTATAAACACTATTATCTTCTTGACTTGTTAGTGTATTGAATTCTTGCCATCCATCTTCATAAACATACTTACTTGTACCATCATTGTTAAAATGAATTTGACAAGGTCTAAAAGTTGCTGTTGAAGTTTTAATAAGATTTAATGTAGGTGATCTAACATCTTTATGTGAATCAGCATCTTGGTTTAAAGGGGATGTTCCGTTAGTATTTAAATATTCAGCAGAAACTTTATATTCACTATTTGTATTATATTTTTCTACTATTTTATTATTATCACTGCTATATTTAGTAATTTTAATGAAATATAAGATTGTAATAATTATAATAAATATTAGAATTATTAATCCTATATAGTGCATATTATTACTAATATTTTCTATAGAACATTTTTGTATCATATTATTTATTCTAATCTAATATAATTATTTATAATAATTTATTTATAATAATTTAATTTATTTATAATAATTTAATTTATTTTTAATTAAAATAAAAAAATAATTTTACAATAACAATAATTATAAAGGATATTTAAAATATACATAATTATTTGAAATTGGTTGATGATGATAATATTGTGTATTATAAGTCTCGGCATGTTTATTTATAGGATTTTCATAAGAGATATTATTTATATTAAATGTGGGAATAATATCTATAGCTTTTTTATCATTAACAAATGTAATTTTAGGTTTTCTCGAAGCATCATTTGCGTTAAATGTTAAAACTGAATTATAAATATTTTGCAATTTTGTTAAAATATCTCTTCTTGCGTCAGTAAATCTTTCAATTTTTATAGTTCTATCTTTACTATTTATAGTAAAATATGTAGCCATATTATATATTTTTTTACTATCACTATCATAAGTATTTAAGCCAAAATAATTATTAATTTTTGATTCATAAGCTGATATTATAGAAACTAAACTATTATTATTATTTCTTCCATTTATATAATCACTTTCAACATCTCTAATAATTTCTTTATTGGGGTCTATAGTAACATCGTATATAAATGATTTTACATATGTTTTTAATATTATATCACCTGAAAAAGTATTTTTAAATATTACTACTCTACCCAATGTTATAACATCATTATCCTGAAAACCTGTTTCTTCAAAGTAATAATCTTTAGAATTTTCTAATTTACCTTTGCCATTTGGATTTATAAATATAATATCATTATTTTTAAATTCTTCTAATTTAGTTCTTTCATTTTTCCATAGATCTAATGTTTCTGAATCTAAAAATCTAATCATAAAGCCAATTTTTAAATATTCTTCTTTTGTTTTTGTACCTATTTTATATTCATAGGAAATAGAATCAGATAGCAATTTACCTATTATGCGTTGTACTTGATTTTGGTCAATTTCTTTATTATTTATAGCATTATTATAATTTAGTAAATCTATATCTTCAGTATCATATGATAATTCAATAGATGATGTATTAAATGTGGCAATAGTATTATATACACCAGGTATAATTCTAGAACCTTGAGTAGCACCAGCATTATTCGGGAATGTTTTGCTTTGTGTACATATTATACGAACAGCGCCATTTCCACCACTACCTCCTGTTATATAATCTCCGCCACCACCACCGCCACCATATACACCACCAGTAATACCATTTCCACTACTTCCTCCACTCCCTCCTCCTCCGCCTGGTCCACTGTCAGGACTATAATCAGTATTTCCAATACCATTACTACCTATTCCATATAATCCTACACCACCGCCTCCCCCTCCGCGTGAATTTCCTCTTCCACCTCCGCCACCACCACCTCCTGTTCCATTTTCACCTCTTTTTCCATTATACTCTCCTGAGGAGCCATTTCCCCCTTTTCCTAAATAACCTCCAGCACCTCCTCCTCCACCTGCTAACCAATCCCCGCCATATGCTACACTTCCTGAACCACCGTTTCCTCCATATCCACCTCCAGCATCAATGTTTTTAGAATATGATAATCCATATGAACCACCTCTTCCACCATATGTTGTATTTCTTGAAGTATCACCACCATATGCTTCTATTCTTATTATATTTGAATTAAAAAAAACAGAGGAAGCTCCATTAACTCCAGGACTTCCTCCGGCGCCAACTGTAATATTAAATACTGTTTCTGGTGTTACATTAAGATTATTAACCCATATTAGTCCTCCTCCACCACCACCTCCACCATCATTTGTAGTTGTATTTGCACCTCCTCCTCCACCAACACATACAATACATATATTAGTAACATCAGAAGGAACTTTAAAAGTATGATTTCCAGGATTAGTATATACAAAATCAATTTCTTTAAAAATTTTTTCTTTTTCAATTTCTTCCCTAATTCTTATTTCTTGAGAATTTGCTTTATCAATTATATATGTAGTATATTTTTTTAGTGTCACTCTAGTTGTATTATTTATTGTTAATAATATATCTTTTTCTTTCATAATTATTTTAGAACTTAAATCATTTGTTTTTAATTCATTTCCATAAATTGTAAATTTTCTTTTTATTGTATTTTCTACTTTTTTAATACTATCATAAGGAGATCTTTTTAATTCTGTATTTATTTTAACAATAACAATACCTGAACCGCCTTTTCCTGCTGGTTTGAAACCCGCACCATCTCCTCCATTTCCTGTATTTGGTAACCCTGATACTGGATTATTTGAATTATCCCACCATCCACCATTGCCTCCTTTAGCATATGTTACATTTGTTCCAGATATTGAAATACTTCTTCCAGCTCCTCCATTTCCTCCACTATATCCATTTGGCCCTATAGATGCACAATGTGGATAAGGCCAATAATATTGTGACCAAGAATGATAAGTACAACTATTAAAGTTTCCTCCACTTCCTTGTGCACCACCACCTCCAGCACCAGCACCACCCCAATAATGATGTCCGTTTGATACGCCTCCATTATATCCTTGTCCGCTTATTCCACTACCCCCACCACCTCTTTCACCACCACCTCCACCAGAACCTCCAGCTATACCTGTTACACTATGATATGGAGGTTCTGGGGCAGAACCTCCTCCACCCCCTCCAATAGCTGTATATGTATGAAAAGATGAATTACCGCCATTATTACCAACAGTATTAGTTATATCTCCTCCATTTCCAACTGTAATATTATATGTTCCAGCAGATAAATTTATATTTTGATAATATAATAATCCTCCAGCACCACCACCACCACCAGCACGACCACTAGGATATGGATTTCTCCCTCCAGCCCCCCCACCAGCAACTATTAATATATCACAATTAATATTTTGATTTATTATAAATTGTTTATTTTCTGTATCTGTAGTATATATATATAAATTTGCTAGTTTATCATTAATATTTTCTAATGTAAATGGTATTTTATCATCAGGTGGTATTAGTTCTATTTTTTTAAATTTATGCATATATATTTGGTCAAATTCTATGTTTTTCTTTTTCTTTATATCCTCTAATATTTCTTTCTTTAAAGCACTTTCTTTATTATCTCTATACAGATTTATAAATTTTTTGAAATTATTGAAAGTATTCAAAAAATCACGTTTTCTATCTGTATTTTTTTCATTTTCCTTCATTAATTTTATAATTTGTGGTATAAGATTACTATTTGAAATAACAATTATCTTTAAAATAAAATATAGAATATAATCTAATAATTCTTCTTTAGTATCATAATTAGTTTTACTTCTAATATTTAATGCTTTTATTAAAATGTTTTTGCTAATTCCATTAATTTCTTGCGAAAGAGTTTCTTCTATAGAGTTAGTAGGAATATACTTATTTTGATCATTCTCACTAATAATTTCATCAGCAGGTAAATGATTTTGTGGATTTATTGAAGGAGATATATAAGGTTCAGCATTTATCATTAAATATGATTTTAATCGCGCATCTGCTATTTCATAAGATTTAATAGCTTGATCAGAACAATCTAAGTTACGATTAAATTTATATAGTTTTATATTTATCCCATTTAAATCATCGCCTGAAGCTTCTTTTTTATCAACTCTATATATAATATTACCATTTGATATTGAATAATATGAAATATTTATACCAACTAATAATTCAGCTAGTTTACTTTCTGTAAATTGCTTATTATTAATTTTAAATAAAGAATTATCTTCATTTTCTATAATTATACTATCTATTGCTGTTATTATTCCATTTTTAATAGAGTTTGTATCTATAGGTATATTTTTATTATTTGATACAGGTACTATAGTTAATCTATATAAATTAAGATATCCTAATGATAAATCTCTTTTATAATTATAAGAACATATAGAGTCTAGAGATTCATCCTTATATTTATTTTGCAAAGAATCTTCTGGTTGTTTATCAAAAAACATTTGCATAAATAATTTCGTTTGGTCTTTATCATTATCGTCTTTGAATTTTATAGCAACATAAGAATCAGGTTTATATTTTATTAAATCATTTGATTTATATTTATATGTATTTAAATTTGTTCTAATATTTTTTTCTTTAAAACATTTTGCTGTTTCATTAAAATTATAATTTTCATTTATATTATTTTTATCATTTGCGAACTTTTTATAAGGAACATTATAAACACTTTTATCTTCCTCACTTGTTAAAGTGTTGAATTCTTTCCAATCATCTTCGTATATATATTTACTTGTACCATCATCATTAAAATGAATTTGACAGGGTCTAAAAGTTGCTGTAGATGTTTTATAATCATTCATTGTAAGATATCTAACATCTTTATGACTATCAGATGAATCATGAATAATAGGAGATTTGCCATTAGTATTTAAGTAATCAGCAGAAAATTTTTGAATATTCTGTGTATCATATTTTTCTATAATAATGTCATTATTTTCACTACTAATTTTAATAAAATATAGAATAGTGATAATTACAACAATTAATAGAATAATTAATCCTATATAATTCATATTATAATTTATTCTAATCTAATATATTTATTTATTATTTTTTATTCATAAGGATATCTAAAATATACATAATTATTTGAAACATTTTGAAGATGGAAAGAAGATTCATAACTAGTTGCTTTATTTTCTGTAGGATTTTCATATGTTACATGATCTATATTAAAAATAGGTATACAATCTGATACTTTCACATTATTCAAAAATTTAATTTCTGGCTTTCTTGAAGAATCTTGGGCATTAAAAATTAAAACAGAATTATAAATGTTCTGCAGTTGCGTCAACATAGCTCCATTATTATCATTAGGATTACCTTCGATAGTTAATTTATTATTTTTATCTTCTGTGAAATAAGTTCTATTATTATATAAAATTAGTCTTTCTCTATTAAAATCATTCAATCCATAGTAACCATTAATAGAAGATTCGTGATTTGATATTATTGTTTGTAAACTTGTTAATTTATTTTTTCCATTAATATAATCACTTTCAATATCTATAAAATCAGCTCTTGGGTCTAATGTATGGTCATATATAAATGTAGAACTTATATTAGATATTTTCATAAAAATATCTCCTGAAATATGTCTAAGGAATATAACTGAATATCCTGTAATTATTATATCTTGAGCATTATTTGAATTTTCTGATTGTACTATTATATTATAATCTGTTCCTTGTTTTAATATATTACCACCATTAATATGTGTTTGAAATGTTAAACCTAACTTTTGCGCATTTGCATCTCTAACATTTCTTATAATAATTCCTACTTTTAAATATGCTTGATTTTTTGTAGCAATTTTATAAGTATTTACATTAGATTCTGTCATTTTCCTTTCTGGTAAAGTTGTTTCAGTTTCTGTATTATCTCTCGCATTATTATAATTTATAAGATTTTCATCTTCTGGTTCATATGTAATTCTAATGTTATTACTAGAAACACTAATAATAGTTTTATATTCATTTGGTTTAATCTCTTCTCTTAATCTTGTTTGATTTGAAGCATAATCTACTATATATGTTTTATTTTTTAATAATATAATATTATTATTATTAACCACAGCATTTACATCTTTGTTTTTCATTATTATTTTAGGAGGAGTTCCTCCTATATTATTATTAACATTCGATATAGTTAGTTCGCCTTTTTTATTAGTAATAGTAATCTTAATATATCTAACTATTACTACACCAGAACCTCCAGCACCTCCTCCAGCACCTGAATATCCTCCTGCGCCACCACCACCACCCGAATTTGGAGCACCACTTCCACCACCACATCCACCATCACCACCTTTAGCGTAACCATTTGAGCCGTCCCAAGCATAATAACCTCCATATCCTGAGCCGCCGCCTGAACATCCACCTCCGCCACCTCCGCCACCAATTCCTCCATTACCAGCTCTTGTACTATATCCTCCTCCACCACCTCCTCCACCCCAATAAAACCAATTACCCAAAATATAAGAATATTTTCCATATCCTCCTGTAAGTGCACCATCTTCCCCTTCTCTCCCAGCACCTCCACCACCCCCCCCTCCACAACAATAATTTAGATTATTACCACCTCTATGTCCCTGACCATGTTTTCCTGAACCGTAACCATAATTAAAATAACTATAGTTACCACCAGTACCTCCTCCTGATGCTCCTGATTTTGCTCCGCCACCATAGCCATAATAACCAACCGAACCACCTCCGCCACCATCTGCTACATAAGAATCAAATGAAGATTGTCCTCCATTTCCATTCTCACTACCCCAATAATAATAATAATAATAATTATAATACCAATAATAATAATAATAATAATAATAATACCAATACCACCAATAATTTTTATAATAATAATACCAATAAGTACCAGTACCACCATTTCCTCCATGTCCTACTACAATATTATGAGAACCAGCCTTTACATTTATTTGATTTAATTCAACAACACCACCACCACCTCCACCACCACCCAAATCAGCACCGCCACCGCCTCCACCACCAACTATTAATATATCACATATTGTATCTTTATCTAAAGTAAATGTACCACTTTGTTTATATATTTTAACTTCATAATCTCCAATATTATTACTATAACCTCCTCCAGTATTAGTTATTGTATATGGAAATTCATAATCTAATTGTTTTAAATGTTTAAATTTATGTATATATATTTGATTAATTGCTATGTTTTTTTTATTTATTATTTCATTTAATAAATCAAGCCTTGCTTTATCCGTAGGTTTATTACTACCAGTATAAAGTTTTATAAATTTTTGAATACTATCAAAACTATTAATAAATTCTGTTTTTTGTTGTTCAAATTTATCATATTTATTTACTAAATTAACAGCACTTGTAACAAGGTTTTTATTAGATATAATAAGTAATTTATATATAAAATATTTAATGTCATTTAACAAATCTTGTTTAGTGTTATATGAATTTTTAATTACAACATTTAATGATTTAATAATTATATCTTCACTAATTCCATTTATCATATATTTCGACTTTTTTTCTGCTTCAATTAATGCTTTATTTTCTGTGTCAGAAAGTTTTGAGTGATTAGGCATAGAATTTTTAGGATTAATAACTTCAGAATTATAAGGCGTTGCATTAATAATTAAATGAGTTTTTAAGCGAATTGTGTTAGATAATTCATATGATTTAATATTAGAATTATTGCATAAATAATTACGATTAAATTTATATATTTTAACATTTAACCCTTTAGATTCTTCTATAGATATTTCTTTTTTTTCAATTTTATATGTAATATTTCCATTTTCTATAGAATAATAAGATAGATTTCCTGCTATTAATAAATCTGGTAATTTATTTAAAGTTATAGTATTATAATCTTCAACTATAAAAGTTGAATTATTTTTTTGATCAATACTAATATAATCTATCGCGGTAATAATACCTTCTTTTATTGCGTTAGAATCAAATTCGTTTTTGTTTTTATTATTTACAGGAGGTTTTATAGTTAATCTATATAATTTAATATTACCTAATGATAAATTTGTATTATAATTGTAAGAACATATAGAATCTATAACATCATTATTATATTTACTTAAAGAACTATCACTTTGCTGTTTGTTAAAATTCATTTGCATAAATGATTTTTTATAATTATTATTATTTTCTATATAATCTATATCGATAGCTGTATCTATTTTATAATTAATTAAATCATTCGATTTATATTTATAAGTATTTAAATTAATATCATTACTTTTTTCCTTAAAACATTTAGTTGTTTCATTAAAATTTTGTATTTCTTCAGCATTATGATTATTTACGCCAAATTTTTTATAAGGAACATTATAAACACTATTATCTTCTTGACTTGTTAAAGTGTCAAATTCTTTCCAATCATCTTCATAAATATACTTACTTGAACCATCATTATTAAAATGAATTTGACAAGGTCTAAATGTTGCTTTTGATTTTTTTAATGTATTTAATGTAGGATATCTAATATCTTTTTGATTATCAGGAGAATTATGAATATCAGGACTATTACCATTTGTATTTAAATAATCTGCTTTAATTATTTTTTTATTCTCTGAATTAAATTTTTCTATAGTCTTATTATTTTTACCAATATAACTTATACTAAAATATATAATAATTATAATTATAATTACAAAAATAATTGTAATTAAATTAATATTTTTATAAAAATTATATTTAATCATATATATTAATATATATTATCTAATTAAATATAATTATTTTAATTTGTTTATTTTATTTGTTATTATTTATATTTATCAATAAATAATTATTTTCTTATTCATTTTATAGAAGGAGTTAATGAGTTATAAAAAAGTAAGAACAGTTTTTATAGATGATAAAAAAAAAGTAATATACATGAAACCTAAAGGGACAAGAGAATATGTTAAAAGCAAAGGTGAAATGGTATTATTAACATCATATCTTAAAAAAGTTGAAAAAGTTGCTGCTAAAAAAGCCATGGCATCTAAATTAGCAAAAAAATCACCCAAAGTAAAGAGTTCAACAAAATATGTAAGAAAAGGTGGTTTCTTTTTTGCTACAGAAAAAGATGAAGAAAAAGAACAAGGAGGAGGAGTATCTATTAATATGCCAAATAATGTAGGAATAGGTGGTACAGGTAATGTGCCAGAATTGCCACCACAAATGCCACAACAAATGCAACAACAAATGCCACCACCCTCTATAGAAAAAATGTCACAAATGCCACTAATGCCACCACCAACGCAACAACAAACTGGTGGTTATTATAACGAAGTAAATGCTCGTAACATAATTAATCAAGCACAAGAAGTTGTAGGCAATTTTATTGGAGAATTAAATAAAGCTGCTGATTTAACAAAAGGGGGTAAAAAAGCTAAAAAAGGGAAAAAAGTAGTAAAAAAAGAAACAAATCCTATTAAAAATTTTATGAATACATTATCTTTAAAAAAAAAACAAAGAAAAGGTAAAAAAATGGGTGGTAATACAGACGACTATTTAGATGAAACTTATTAGATAATTAATTATCTTTATTTTTTATTATATATTATAATTATATAATAATATATAAACAAATGAATAAATAAATCATATAATGAGTTTTAATAATCAATTATTAGAAAAATATAATGTTAAATTATTTAGTATTGAATATACTACATATGATATAATAAATGATTTTCTTAAAAATAATCAAAGCGAACAACCATTTTATATAATAGATTTAGGAGAAATTATTAAATTATATGAAAAATGGGTAGCAAATTTTCCAAATATTAAACCATATTATGCTGTAAAATGTAATCCAAATCCTGTTATTCTTGATTTATTGACATGTCTTGGGACATATTTTGATTGTGCATCAGAAAATGAAATCAAGTCTGTTATAGAATATACTAATGATCCTGATAAAATAATTTTTGCCAATCCTTGTAAAATGTCTTCTCAAATAAAATATGCGAGAGCAAATGATGTAGATATGATGACTTTTGATTGTGAAGAAGAATTATATAAGATAAAATTATATCATCCTTACTCAAAATTATTGCTTAGGTTGGCTGTTGACGATTCAAATAGTGTATGTCAATTCAATTCTAAATTTGGATGTAAATTAGAAAATATAGAAAAATTATTTACATTGATGAATACGTTAAAATTAAATCTTGTAGGGTTCAGTTTTCATGTAGGAAGCGGTTGCAGGAGTTTGGATAATTACTATAATGCTATTAAAGCATGTAGAGATGCTTATGATATTGCTGTTGAAAATAATATTAAAATTAATATAATTGATATTGGAGGAGGATTTCCTGGTATATATTCAGAAAATAATATAAATATAGAGCAAATAGCAGAAACAATTAATAAAGCACAAAGAGATTTTTTTAGTAAAGAAATTGACGAAGACCTAATTAAATTTATAGCGGAGCCAGGGAGATATTTTGTAGAAAAATCACATATATTAGTATTAAATGTAATTGGAAAAAAACGTGAACAATATATTAATAAAAATACAGGGCATTCAGAAGAAATTATAATATATTATTTAAATGATGGTGTTTATGGTTCTTTTAATTGTATATATTTTGATCATAATACTCCTATAATACAGCCTTTTAATGAACGTAATGAAAAAGTATTATATAAAAGTAAAATATTTGGACCTACATGTGATAGTATGGATTTGATTGCAAACGAGGTCATGCTTCCTGAATTAGTTGTTGGTGAATGGGTATATGTAGAAAATTTTGGAGCTTATACTACTGCGGCAAGTTCTTCATTTAACGGATTTATCACAACAGATTATAAGTATATATTGAGAAATTAAATAAATATATATATAGAATAATAGAATGTATAAAAGTTCTATTGATAATATTACATTATTCTCAAGGGTTTAAACATGCTGATTTTATAAGTTATTCTGTAAAAATAAAAAAGATATGGTAAATAAATATAAAAAAATATATAAAAATGATACTATTATATCTACTTTATTAAATATAGATATTTTCAAATATTTACCTCCTGAACTAAGTACGATAACAAATATTAAATATTTGCGTAGTATTTGAACAGGTAGTAAGATAAATTTAGCACTCTTGGTACATATAATAGAAAAAATAAATTAAATACTATAAGTAGTATTCGTAGTGGAATGCCTCCTAAGAAATCACAAAAATCACAAACTACTGATGTTAAAACAACAGATTATAAAGATATGATTATTGAAAATCTTAAAATATTGTCAGAATATGAAAAATTGAATAAAGAACCTTTTAAAGCTCGGGCATATAATAAAGTAATAGATTCAATAGAATTGACAAATCTTCCTATAACAAATATAGAAGATATACAAAGTATAAATGGTGTTGGTGATAAAATATCTACAAAAATAAAAGAATTAATTGAGACAGGAAAAATGAGTGCTGTTGAAAATGCTCTTAAAGATCCAAAATATTCATTACAAATTCAGTTAGGAAAATTATATGGTGTAGGACCTGTTAAAATAAATGAACTTATGAATAAAATTACATCTTTTGAAGAATTATATGAAAGAAAGGATGAACTATTAAATGATAAGCAAAAATTAGGATTATTGTATTATAATGACATGTCCCTTCGTATTCCTATGAGTGAAGGAAAAAAACATTATAAAATTATTGATAAGATTTTTAAAGAAACAAATGATAAAATTGAATTTGAACTTGTTGGTAGTTATAGAAGACAAAATAAAGATATGGGTGATATAGATATTCTTATTAAGAATAGTAGTGATTTAAATTTAAAAACACTTGTTTCTAATTTGATGTCATCTGGGTATATTATAGAAACTCTGGCAAGTGGGAAAAATAAATTTATGGGATTATGTAAATTATCAGCTAATTTACCTGCAAGAAGAATAGATATATTAATAGCAGATCCTTCGTATTACTATTTTGCATTACTGTATTTTACAGGTTCTTATACATTTAATATATATATGCGAAAAATAGCTTTGGAAAAAGGATATTCTTTATCAGAATATGGATTAAAAGATAAAACAAAAAAACATATTGATACAAGTGAAATAATTAAAACAGAGGAGGATATATTTAAATTTTTAGATATACCTTATGTTCCTCCGAATAAAAGAAATATCGTATAGTATTATTGTAAAATTTCATATGATAATTTTCCTAAATATTCATTATATACATCATATCCACGTATATGCGTAATATCTAAATTTTTATTTTTATCATTAATTTCATTATTAAATGGATTATTTTGTTTCTCTGATAATAATGATGTTTCTGGAAGACCTTGTATTTTATATAATGGACCTTTCTTAATATCTAAATTATCAAAATCTAAATTTTCAATATTTGAATTATAATTATTAATATCTATAATATTTGTTTGAGCAGCTAATAAATGTTCTTCAGATATGTAAGGTACAAAATTATCTTCTATATTTCCATGTGTATGAATAATATCTTGATTATTAAATATATTTTTTTTCTTTGGAATGTCTATAGAACATTTATTACATTTATTATTATCATGTTCTATATTTTCTGTATTTTTAGTATTTTCTATTTCTTCTGTATTATTTATAGGAAATTCTTTAGAAATCTTTTTATTTAAATTTTCTTTATTTAATTCATTTTTTCTCTTTATTTCATCACTATATATTCTAAAATATAATATGAGAATACCTAGAGTTAATATAAAACCTGTAATGTTATCTATTATTATTAATATTGCTATACAAAAAATAGCTATATACAATTGAATAATAGAGTCTTTTAATGCTTTTCTTAATGGTATTTCTTTAATAATTATAATAGCAAATAAAAATATAAATGCTAATAATCTTAGAGAGTTAATAATCATTTATTTATATTTATTCTATTCTATTATAATTCATATAAAAAAATGATGTATATTATAATATGTATAATAACAATAAACTAAATGTTATCATTAAACGGATATAGTATTTCTAAAAATTCATTAGAAGAAAAACAATTAGAAAAAATTAAAAAAGAATTAACTATGAAGCCTATGGTAAATTTTGATATAGGTAATAATAAAAAAGAAGATGAAGTTTCTTTTGAATTATATAAAGAAACGGAAAATAGGATATATGTACCTAGATACTATGGATTAAAATATTTTGGAATTCCAAAAATTTGTAAATTGACAGGAGGAGCTGATATTTCTGTAAATTTTATAGGTAAATTAAGAGATACGCAAACAGAACCTGTTAAAAACTTTTTAGAAGCAGCATATAATCCTTTAAAAATGGGAGGGATTATATCTGTTCCTTGTGGTTTTGGAAAGACTATAATGAGCTTATATATTGCTTGTCAAATTAAAAAGAAAACAATGTTTATTAGCCATAAAGATTTCTTGAATCAACAATTTATAGATACTGTTAAACAATTTGCGCCCGATTCCAATATAGGGATAATTAAACAGAATAAGGTAGATACTGAAAACAAGGATTTTATTATAGCATCTCTACAATCTCTTGCTATGAGAGATTATAATAGTAAAATTTTTGAAGATATTGGATTTGTGATTATTGATGAAGTTCATCATACAGGAGCTCAAGTTTTTAGCAGAGCTTTTAAAAAACTAAATAATCCTATTATCCTTGGATTATCAGCAACATTAAATCGTAAAGATGGAATGCGAAAGGTTTTTGAATATTATATAGGAAATTCTGTATATACTCTAAAAAATAAAGAGTATACAGATGTAGATATAAATATACATAAATATTTTGTTCCAAATATTGAATATTCTGCTGTTAAGAAAATGTGGAATGGAAAAGAAAATATTGCTGCTATGATTAATAATATATGTTCTTTTAGTCCGAGAAATGAGTATATTATATCCATTCTTATTGATATTTTAAAAAAAGAACCTGATAGAAGAGTATTAATTTTAAGTGAAAGAAGGGGGCAATTAAAATCAATTGAAGATTTAATAATTGAAAATAATATTGCAAATAAAGATTATGGTTATTATGTTGGAGGGATGAAACAAGGAGATTTAAATAAATCAGCAGAAAAACAAATTATTTTAGCAACATTTCAATTAGCATCAGAAGGTTTTAATGTTCCTTCATTAAATACATTAATATTAGCTTCTCCTATTTCAGACATTCAACAATCAATAGGAAGAATTCTTCGTGAAAGACCAGAGGATAGAATATATACGCCATTGTGTATAGATATAGCAGATGAATTTTCTGTATTTCATAGAAAAAATAATGCTCGTTTAAAATTTTATAATAATAATAAATATAATATATCTTATTATCAAGATAACGAAAAAATAGAATATATCAAAAATAATGATATTGATGAAGAATGTACAGATGATAAAAAAAATAAAAAACCTATGTTTATTAATGATGATGATTAAAATATTAATCTAATATAGTAATAAAGAAAATGAAAATTGAAGCTTATAATTATGAAGATATATTATTAGTAATTTTATCAGTATTATTAATATTAGCAATAGGATATTATGTATTTTATTATTATAATAATTATATAAATTCAAAACCTATATTAGTTCCTAATAAAATAGATGTATTAGAAAAAGATGATATACAAGGTATTAAGAAAACACAAGATATAAAAGATATAGCACCTCCAAAACTTGTAAATTTATATAATGAAGATTATAAAGTATTAAAAAGCAAGAATGATATTGAATGTACTAATAAAGATAATATATTATTATATGATAATAATTATAAAAGCGATAATGATAGTTTTGATATAGAACTTATGAGACCTTATGAAAAAAATAATATAGTTGATAAAGATTTAAATGATGTATATAACTCAAAAATGAATGGTAATGCTGATACTAAAGAGATTGATGAAATCTATGATTATTCTTTAAAAAAACAAAAAACAGATTTACCAATAGTAAATATACCAGTTTATGCGTTACTTGATAATAAATCTCTTAAATTATCAGAAAGATAAATAACTGAATAATAGAATATAAGGATTAATTTATATATATCTAAATAATAATTATGTATAAAATATTTCGTTATATAACTATGTTATCTTTGATATCATTTACATTAATTCCTATATGTAAAGCTATGAATATTAATATTATATCAACAGATTTAATGAATAGAACAAATGTAGCAATAGATAATATTATAATTGCTAAATTTTCTACATATGTACCACCATATAATATAACAAATATTGTAAATTTTTTAAATGAAAGTATCGGGTCTTTCAAAATTACATTATTTGAAATAAAAAAAATAATGATAAAGCCATTAACAACAGATAGCTATAATAATATTTATAAGAACCTTTATTTTCCTTTTGAAAATAAAATACCATTGTACTATAATTTATATAATACGACGACATACGATAAAAATATGTAATTTAATATTTTTTTATATATTATTTTTATATTGTTGCAAGTATTATTATTGCTATTTTTTTTTGTAAGTAAACTCTCATTTTCTTCTTCGTTAATTTTTTCTTGATTTATAATATTTAATTCTTTTTCTTTTCTATTATTATTAAATGTATAAATATATTTATCTTGAATAAAATAAATACCTATCATATTTTTATTATAATAATATAATTATTTTTACTATTTGCTATATTTATTATACAAGATTTGCTTAATACAAAAGAACGTTCCTTATAATTAGAAATATATTTTGAAAAATCTTTCATAGCTTTATGTGAGCATTTAATTTTTAAATTTTTGAAAAACAATTCGCATATAGGAATATATCTTAGAGATAGTAACTCAGTTTTGCTAAATAAAGCATTATATTGGTTTAATAATTTATCGTATTCTATTTTAGATATCAAATTATTTATTATTAAATCGTTAAATATATTTTGAGTTTCTGAAATATATTCTTTCAAATCAAAGAATGCTTCTATAACACTATTATCTTCTAATTCTTCGTTATTTTTTAATTTTAAGAAAGCCGGTTTTATAATATCTCTTATTTTTCCACGAACAGACCATTTAGGAGTACTATCATATAAAAATGGTATTTTATTTGCAATAGCATAACTAATAATATATTTTTTTTCAATATTAAGAAAAGGACGCCACATATTTATTCCATCTATTTCCTTTAATATTTCCATACCAGATAAATTGTTATAATTGCTTTTATTAGAAATATTAGTTAATATATTTTCAAAACAATCGTCTTTATTATGCCCTAATAAAATATATGTATTATCATTATTAATATTTAGACGATACATGTCATATCTAATATTTTTAGTTATCTCTTCATATAAATTACGCAGACCATTATGTAAACATTTATTTCTACTAATTTCTTTAATAGTTCTAAAATATAATTTAATATTTAATTTATCACAATAATAATTAACAAAATTTAATTCATCAGCTGATGTTTCTCTATTATTATAATTAATATGAACCGCAATAATATTTTTAATTTTTTTACTATTATTAATATCTTTTATATATTTACAAACATGTAATGCTACTATACTATCAACTCCACCAGATAATGAAACTATAATAGTAGAATTATCTTTTAATTTTTCTAATTCTTCCAACATATTACTATAAATAATTAAATTATCATAAGTAACTATAGAATTCTTATTAGAAATAGATATTGGGTCTAATATATATTTATTTATATCTTCCCATTTATTAACGTGAATTTTATTATTCATTGATAAAATATTTATGTCTTTGTAAATATTATTAAGAGTTGCTGTAATATACCTCTTACATTTAGAACGTTCTGTTTCATTACCTTTATCATATAAAATTATATAATTATTTATAATTTCATATATTTTATCAATATCTTTAACATGTCTATATGGTAAGTATATAAAATTTAGTTCATCGATAGTAAATGAGGTATAATCATTATAATATAATAATAAGTTAGAAAAATTTATAGCTTTTTGCGAATATTCTATTACATTTATATTATTATCATATACACGTTTATAATGTCTTGTAATCTGGTCTAATAATATAATACACCCTATAATTATTTTATTATTATAAACATTATAAATATTACTATATTCTTTATAAATAATAAGTGTTGAATTAATAAAACAAAAATACTTATCACATAGATAAACATCTATTTTATTATTATTTGAAAACCACCAATTTTTATTCTCAAACCATTCATTATATAAGTTGATTAACTCTTTCATATATCATTATAATGCTAATTTTTTTATATAATTATATAATTTTACGATGAAATATGTATAAAAATAAAAAACTTTATATATTTTCAATATTTTCAATATTTTCATATTCATCAGATGAATTTTCAGTATCTAATATAACATCGAGAGTACTAATATTTTTACTATATTTAATATCTGGTTTATTTTTTATAGTTGAATTGATAGTAATATTATTATCTTTGTGTTTTATTTTATTATTAAGCTCAATCTTGATATTACTATTTAATAATTTATTATATTTTTGTTGAAGCATTTTAAGTTCATTATCTTTCTTAATATTACTATGTAATAATTTATTATATTTTAGTTGAAGTATTTTAAATTCATTATCTTTTTTTATTAATTCATATTTAAGTTTTTTTATTTCAATGTTGTTAAAATTTTCATTAATATATCTATTAATTATTATATTATCATCTGAATATATGTAATACAAATTATTAAACATATTAATTATATGCGTTAATTACTTTAGCTATTAATATAATTAAATATTTATATAAAAAATATAAATATATTTACATTTTAGTATTATTAAGATTATTAACAAGATTGTTTAGACCATCTATAAGTATATGCTGTAGATATAGTTAAAGCATAATATGCTCTAATATAGCAACCTTTTTTTCTTTTAATTTTATCATAATGTATAGGATATCTTTCTTTGAACATCTCTTCAATTTCATAATTTTCTTTATTATAGAACATTAAATTTTGAATAATATCTATAGAATAATTAGATACTATATTGTTGATATATTCTTGTAAAACATCCAATATTTTAAAATAATAAATACGCAAGTATTTATCATAAAAGTATTTATAATTTTCATCTTCGACATCATATTCAATATCTTTTAATGTATATGTAAATTCAAGAATTTTATCATTAATATCTGTAGCTATCAAATTATTTATAAAACAAATCTCTTCATTATAAAAACTATATACTATATTACATTTTCTTTTTTTTGATAATTTAATAATATCTTTTTGAATTTCTTCTGGTAATTCATGAAAATAATTTTCAGTAAAAATATTCATTTCTAAAAATTAACTGATATAATTTATTGTATCTTAATTAATCAATTTTTATTACAAAGTAATAGATCTATAACAATATATAAATATATATTTAACAAAAAAATGATATATAAATATAATTAATTATATTAATAATATGCAAGGTATAATTAGTTTTTCAAATAGAATAGCTTTAAATATTAAAAGTAATGAACACAAAGATAGTATATTAAATGATTTAAATGCTCTATATAAAATTAAAATATTACAAAGACATCATCATAATTTAGATAATTCAAATATTAATATAGTATTAACAAATCATATGATGAATTTACGTTCAAATGGCAATAGATATTACCTTTATTTTACACTATATAATGATGTAGAAACTATGTATTATATAGACAAGAAAATACATCCTGGTTATCAAAGACCTCGAATTATTTTTGGAAGAGGATTATTTTGTAAAAAATTATTTAAAAACACTCTTCTTGATGGAGAATTGGTTAAGTGTAAAGATAATACATGGACATTTTTAATAAATGATATAATATGTTATGAGGGTAAATATTTAAATAATAAAACATTACCACAAAGATTAGATATTATCTATAATATGCTTGAAACACAATATACACCTGATAGTACTATAGATGTATGTAATTACAAAGTAAAATGCTATTATAATATGTTTAAAGAATCTATAGATGAACTTCATTTATTATCTAAAAATCTTAATTATACTTGTAGAGGTATATATATATGGCCATATGATTTAAAATATAAACCTAAGTTATATAATTTTGATGAAACAAGTGTAATAGATGTAATAAGAAAAACAAAAGATATAACTGAATTTAAAACAATTGATAATCAAATAAATAAGACAATATCTCAAGTAGAATCTATAATTCCTGAACAAACTATTGTATTGCCACTTGAAAATAATGATATTATAATTGAACATGTAAATGAAAATACTAAACCATTATATTTAATGAAAACTCTTGAACCAGATATTTATAATATATATGAAACAGAAAATACAAATGATAAACCACCTATTGGAATAGCATTAGTTCAATCAATTAAAGATAGTAAATTATTGAGAACAGCATTTAGAGAAAAAAATGCAATGACATTTATAAAGTTTGCATGTATATATGATAATAAGTTTAATAAATGGAAGGCATTATATAAATTATAATTTAAATATTTCTAATTTATAATAAATATTTCTATTATATAATTAGATATGATAGAATTATTATTACTACAAATATTATCTATAGCTATTAGTTTATATGCTGCATATTTAGCTTTTAGTTGCAAAGCACAATCTGGAGAAACTTCACGATTTATGTTTACAATACTTGCTTTCATTTTAGGACCTTTTTACTTAATATATTATTTCTTTGCTAATTATTTAACAGGAAATTGTGGATAAATATATTTATCTCATTACAGCCTGTAGTTTATTATGAGATTTATAATCTATTAGTTGGAAATCTTCATATGATAAATTTTCTATCCATTCTATTTTTTCTTCTATAGAACTTTCAAATACTGGCGGTTGTTTTTTAATACTAAGTTTGGGTGAATTATATATTTCTAAGCCTATTTGTTTTTTAACTTGTTCGATATGTTCTTTATATATATGAGCATCACATATTGATAAACATATTTTAGAAGCATTAATATGTAATATATGGGCAACTATTATTGTTAATAAAGCACAACTTGCTATATTAAAAGGTAATCCTAAAAATAAATCAGAACTTCTTAATGTTAAATGACAACATAAACCATCTTTAGTTTTATTAAATATATATAATATATGACATGGAGGTAATGCCATTTTATTTAAATCTTGTGGATTCCATGCTGATAATACTGCTCTTCTACTATTATTATCTTTAAGAAGTTCTGTTAATACATATTTAATCTGATCATAACCATTATCTAACATTAATTTTTCAGAAGATATTGATGTTGATTGAGAAGATAATTGTGAAAGTATCTGTTGTGATAAATATTTTTTTCCAAAATTACGCCATTGCCATCCATAAACAGGTCCAAGTTCTCCTTCATTATAATTATTTAATCCAATACTATCTAAATATTCACGTGAAGAATTACCATTCCATATGTTTATATTTTTATTCTTTAATTCATTCGCATCGGTAGAACCTCTAAGAAACCAAAGCAATTCTTCAACTATTCCTCTAAAAAAAACTTTTTTTGTTGTTATTAATGGATATAATTGTGAAATATTATCAAAATCAATCATATAACCAAAACCGGACAATACTTCACCATTTCTTGTTAATTTTGTTTCTCCTTTTTCTAAAACATCTTTTAAGATGTTTATATATCCATTTTCATTTTTATAAGACATTATTTATATTATCATATACCTATCTAAATTTTATATGTATGATAATATTAGAATATTATAATATGAAAGAGTGTCCAGAAAAAAAAATACTAAATCCTATAACAAATAGATGTGTTAATATTGATGGTAAAATTGGCAAAAATATTTTAAAAAATAATTACAATATCAATATATCAAATGAAAACAATAGTTGTTATATAGATAGTTTATTTGTTGCTCTATTTCATTTTAAAAATAGAGTTCTTTATAATTCTTTTTTTAAAAATGAATTATCAGAAAGATATCCTAAAAAAATTCAAGAGGAGATATTTAAAATATATAGATATATAAATAAAAACGAAGATATATCCCATAAACAATGTTATTTTATAAGAAAATATTTAGATAAATATTATAATCTTCTAATTAGTCGAAATTCAAATAATAAGATTTTTTTTAATAGTTCTGATAATTGGCGAACACAACAAATAGACATTTTTGAATTACTGACATTTTTAGATAAAATTTTTAATTTTGAACAAAATATTAAGATTAAAGATGGTGATAATAAATATATTAAAAATATGATAGTAGAAATATCATCTTATAATTTAATGAATATTAATGTTCTTGATATATCTACATTAATACCTATAAAAATAGAAAAATATAATTTAGATAGAAATAATTATTATACTAATTCTAAGGGAGAACTTGTTAAATATTTTGAAAAAAAATATGAAATTATAAAAACAAAGGGAATATTATTTATTCAATTATATCGTAATTCTGGAAATAATAAATTAACTACTAAAATTATATATCCTAATAAAATAAATATTAAAGGTGATAAAAAACCATTACTATTACGTTCTATAATATTACATAAAGGTTCTACAATAAATAGTGGTCACTATACAACTATTATTAAAGTAGCTGGAAAAACCTATGAATATGATGATATTAGACAAGGTGATAATAAATTAGCAGAAATAAATGAGAGTTATGAAGGAAAAATGAGTAAAAATGTGGTAGGATTAATATATTCAAAATGAGTACATAATTTTATTTTTCTTAAAGTTTCAAAAGTTTTTATAAATTCCTAAAATTTTTTCAATTATGTACTCATTTTTATAATTAATTATAAAAATTAAAATTATTATAAATATTAAAGATATATGAAAAATTTAATAGTAGGTGCTGGTATATCAGGGTTATATCTAGCATATAAATTACTTCTTAATGGAATAGCTGCTGAAGATATAATAATATTTGAAAAATCTAATAGAATAGGAGGGCGTATTTATACACATGAAAATCGCGGATATAAATATTCAGCTGGTGCTGGTAGATTAGGAAAAAAACATAAATATGTTACAAAATTAATTAATGATTTTAACCTACAAGAACAAATAATTAATATTAATAAAAATAATAATTATTTTGTTGATGGTAAATTATATAATGAAGAGCAATTATTAAAACACTATAAATCTCAATATAAAAATTTAAATGATTTATGGAAATATGCTATTGAAAAAAAAATAAATAAAAATAAATATGACCTTAATAAATATAATTTAGAAAATTACTTTACGCTTATATTGCCTACAAACGAGGTTGAATTATTGAAAATATCTTTGGGATATATTGCTGAATTTTATGATATGAATGCTAATAATGGGTTATTAACATTGCGAAAAGATTTTGATGTTAAAAATAAAGATTTTTATGTATTACGAGATGGTATTCATATATTATGTGATGTATTATATAATTACATAAAAGATGCTGGAGTTAATATTAAATTATCTTGTACATTAGAAGAAGTATATGATGATAAAAAATATATTATTGTAAATGATGTATTATACTATTATTCTTCACTTTATTTAACTATAAAAAGAAGTGATTATATGAATATACAATATTTTAAAAAATATGATTATTTGTTTAATTCGGTTAAAGATGGAAATTTATTACGAATATATGCAAAATATAAAGATGTATGGTTTAAGGATATGCCAAAAACACTTGCACAAAATAAAATACAATTCATAATACCAATAGATTATAAAAATGGCTTAATACAAATAAGTTATAGTGATAGTTATAATGCTGATTTTTGGAATAGTTTTAAAAGTGATAAAGATGTCATAAAATATTTAACAAAAATATTAAATGAAATGTTTCCTGATAAAAATATAAAAGAACCAGAATGGATTACAAGACATTATTGGGATGCCGGAGATCATCTATGGAAGGTTGGAGTTGATTCAAAAAAAATACAAGAAAATATAGATAATATATTTTTAGCTAAAAATATATATATATTGGGAGAAACATATAGCGAAAGACAATCGTGGATTGAAGGAGCGCTTGAAACAATTCATAAAAAACTAAATATATAGATTATATCTGTTAATATTTATTATATTAGAAGATTATACAGAACCATTTTTATTATACCTTACAAAACACGAACAATTATTAATATCCCCTCCGCAGAAATTACTACAAAATAATTGATTTTTTTTGACTAAATCTTCAAAACTCTTCTTTTTATAAAATTGTCTGTAATATGTATTATCATCTAATTGTTTATTATTACATCTATTAATAGCAACACGATTTTTCATAATAATGTTATAAATATCGGCAGTAATGTGTAATGTCTTATTAATATTATTGCTATTTAATATTGTCATTCTGTTATATAAATAATATTTAATAATCTTAAATCAATTTTTATTAATTTTTATTATTGTTATTAAATTAAATGGAAAGTAAAAATTTTTTTGTTACTTATGGCGCTTATAATTTATCAATTTCCAATTATATATATTTATTTATATTATAATAATAATAGCAGTATATCAAGTATAATATCTGATAAAAAATTAAAATATATTATATTATTTTTTATGTTACTGATGGGTATTATTATAATACTTTATGAATATAAAAGAAATAATATATATTCTCTTATATCAATAAGTATATTATTGATTTCTATATATGGTTTAATATATTTTAATGAAGGACATTTATATCATTATATATTTTCATGTATAGCTTTTGCTTCTATAATATTTTTTATGTTTCAAATGTGTGTTTTGCATTATAATAAAAAACCTTGTTATATTTTAATAATATTTTTATTAATTCAGATAATATTATTTATACTTATTATAAAAGAATTTAATAATAGTATATTTTTTTATGAGGTTTTTTATTTAGTAATATTTGCTATATTTTATTTATATATACATTTTATATAATATATATATGTAGTATAAGTAAGTAAAAATAATGGATGGAATATATTTAATATTTCTTATTGTCCACATAATGCCTTTCCGCTAACTTGCTATTGTAGAAAACCACAAGTAGGTCAAGTTATATATTTTATAGAAACTCTAAAGTTAAATCCTTCAAAATGTATATTTGTTGGAGATAGAAAAACAGATGAAACAACAGCAGATAGAATGGGAATTAAATTTATTACAGCAGAACACTTTTGGAAAAATGTTGATGTGAAACAATGGTAAATATGAAAAAATAAAATATAAAAATACATAATATACATAATATACATAATATAATCTAAATTAGATTATAATCCACCATTATAATTCATTATAATTTATTCTTTATTTAACAGACTTTTCTTCTTATCCTTCCCTTCCTTTCTTTTCTTCTTTTCATTATTTTCCTCGACAATTTCTTCTTCATTTTCTTCAGTATGATTTATAACCTCTGTGTCTGTATTAGTATTTGCTTCAGTCACATTAATTGTTTCGCCATCTTCCTTGATAGTTTTCTTGTATTCATTCCACTCTTCAGCAAGCTTTGAAAATATTTCAGTATTGGTAAGTTCAGGATTTTCTTCCTTAATCCTCTTTTGATTATCCTTAAGAAACTGTTGATACTTATTGAGCTTCTTTGGCTTTTCATTTCCATCTTCATCAACTTCAATAGCCTTCTTAGTCTTCTTAGCAACCTTTTTCTTTGCATTTTCAGTAGCTTCTTTCTTAGCCTTCTTATTTTCTTCTTTAATCTCTTTGATAATATTCTTAGCATATGCCATGATTTCCTTATCATCAAGAGTTTCAGACATATTCTGGATACGTTCCTTGAAAATAATGGAGAAAGAAGCAGAAGAAGTAGTAGTCATTTCTATATGCGGTTTCTAATAAGCTTTTAACCTTAAGATGACTTTGTAAGACTTTCTTAAAACTTTGGAGTTACTTTTAAGACTTTAGTAGTTAGAGTAGTTAGCGTAGTAGTATTACTAATTAAATTTTATCAATTTTTTATATTTAGTTGAAATAATAGAACAAATTAATATTAAAAACAAAAAATATAAAAATATAATATAAAAATATAATATAAAAATAATAAAATATGTCAATGTATATACCATAGTAATATAATTAACATAAAATGAAAATTAATTTTTATATTTTGTATGGACTTTATAGTATAGTAAAAATTAGTATTATATTCAAATATTTCACTTTTTTTTTATTTTTGTATATTTAGATAAATATAATTTATCCAAAAAATTATCAGCATTACAATATATGAATACATATAAAAGTAGTTTCATTATTATTATATAATATTTTCTATTTATATTAATAGCGTTGGCTGAGATTTATATGAAAAAAAGTTGTATGAATGCTGATAAAATTATAGAGTATATTAAATACCTGAAAAATATATAAGTAATAACAAAACAATGTGCAATCAAGCAACAAAGCAACCAAATAAAAACTATCTATAAAAATCTCATGTAAAATGGTGCTTTTTAAATGAAAAAGTGTAAAGTAATATTAAGGAAAAATAAAATATAAAAATACATAATATATATTTATAATAATCCATATAATTTATTCTTTATTTTCCAGACTTTTTCTTTTCATTCTTCTTTTCCTTGACAATTTCTTTTTCATTTTCTTCAGTATGATTTATAACCTCTGTGTCTGTATCAGTATTTGTTTCAGTCACATTAATTGTTTCATCATCTTCCTTGATAGTTTTTTTGTATTCATTCCATTCTTCTGCAAGCTTTGAAAATCTTTCAGTATTGGTAAGTTCAGGATTTTCTTCCTTAATCCTCTTTTGATTATCCTTAAGAAACTGTTGATACTTATTGAGCTTCTTTGGCTTTTCATTTCCATCTTCATC
>Ga0194130_10001617_pt1 | contig 35475 bp, 37 predicted proteins | sample TA2KigsurfametaG_FD_160084 | JGI IMG/M metagenome (GOLD analysis project Ga0194130, IMG submission 160084) | Freshwater microbial communities from Lake Tanganyika, Tanzania - TA2015050 Kigoma 12 surface | ecosystem: Environmental > Aquatic > Freshwater > Lake | place: Tanzania: Lake Tanganyika...
TCATCAAAACTGCTTGATGCTATCTTTTGGAATTTAGTCAATGTATTTATTAATTTATCTATTATTTCATTTTGTTTTTCTAATTTTTCAATAATTATATATCTAAATAATAACATCTTTTCTTTTACATCTTTATTTACATATTTATCACTTAACTTTTTAATATATTTAGGCATACCTTTATTTGTTTCTCCATTTACCCTTTCATTTATTTCTCCATTTACTCTTTCATTAGTTTCACCGTTTACTCTTCCATTATTCTTTATCATTTCAATAATTTTTGTATGATATTGTTGAATTAATTTAAAATTTGTTATAAGTTGATCAATAGATTCAAAATTATATTGTGATAAATTATTCAGAATTACATTGTTAATATTATATATTTTGTCAATTTCTTCTGTAAAAAAATCCCTAATGTCTATATAGTGAAATCTGACATTATCAAATGAATTTTTTTTAAAATTTTGAGCAAAAAATTTAATTACTTCTGCAATATATTTATCCTTAAAATTTATATCCTTCATAAACATATCAAGTTCAGATGTTCGTCCTTCCATAAAAAAGTCTATCTCTTTTTCTGAAATTTGTTTAAATTCTCTTGATAAATAATTAACAATATCTAGAGCTTCAAAATCATCACACTTTGTTTGATTATTAACATCTACATGTATATCAAAGAATACATATATAACTTTTTTAATTTTATTAATTGTCCCTTCTAATCTAACAAGATTTAATGGTCCATTGATTAATGACATAAAGTATAAGATAAAAATTGAAAATAAAAATTTATAAGATAAACATTAATAAATAAAAATAACTAATAAACTAATAAACAATAAATAAAATAAAAAATGGACAATAATATGTATTGTTGTAAATCTTGTAATATTCTTACAAAGATGAAAGTAAAGGCTTATAAAAAACGCAATGGACTGTGTGTAGAATGTTTTAATTCAATTCTTCGACCATTTTATTGCGAGTCTTGTCATATTGAATATGAGTCAAGCCATAATGAATTTAATAAATATAATAGAGCACTGTGTTCTATGTGTAGATTTTGATGATTATTAAATTTCCGTTTTTTTTATTTTTTTATAATAAGTTGTTTAATTAAATGGAACCAACATTATTAGAATTAAAGATTAAATTAAAGAAAGAAAAAGATATAAATATTTTAAATATGATTCAAGAAAAGATTGATAAAAAAATAGATGAATCAAGAGATCGTTGGTGGTTTAGAAAAAAATTCTTTGAAGAATTGGCATATGAATCGTCAGAAGACTCTTCAGAAGATTTAAATGAAGAATTAAATAAACCAAGATCTTTAGATAGATTTTTATTAGATTCTGAAATTATAAATAATTATTCAAAACATATTGATAAACCTTATGTTATGAATAATGATAAACAAATAAAACAAAAAAATAGAAATAATCTTGGTAAACGTAAAAATATTATTTAAATTCACCACATAGACACCCTCCGCTATATATTGCATGTGAATTACCTCTACATCCTTCTACAATTAGTGATTTATTTACATCTTTATTTACTTTATTTGTATATTTCTTATTATACATATCGATAAAAACTGGAATAGAAATTAAAGATGGAATTAATAAATATTTATACATTTTATATAATATATAATTATGTATTTTACTTTAAATAGTTAAATTTTCATTTTTAAGCTCCGCCTTTAGCGACAATTCTATAAATTACAGAAAAGCCAGATTGTTCAGAACATCTAATGATTCTAATAATTTGTCCACGTTTAAGATTAAAGTATGCAACAATTGGGTCAGATGTTAGAATTTTTGGTAATTCCTTCTTCTTAACAATATATGTTTCCATAACTTGTTTTGTCTCATCTTCTGTTAATAATTCATAACGAGGAGAATCAATATGTTCAACTATATTAATCATTAAAAAAGGCTCAACAAATACTTCAGTATTTGGAATAGACATTAGAGTCGATCTTGCCTTATCAGAAATACCATCAAAAATAAAGATCTTATGGTTTGATGTATTAGAATCAAGAAATTCCTTAATTAATGGTGATTTAGCAATACCTAAAATTTTTTGATGAATAATCTTTATACGAAGAGTTTTACCATCAAACTTCTTAATGTATTTTTCATCCGTCGAATCTGGTTGGATTTCTTTATCCAAGGAAAGTTCATATGAATCAGTATCAGATGGTTTTTCTATTTTTTTAATATTTCTATCAAGATTATCCTTTAAAATTAACTTTCTTTCGATAAACATCTTAATCAAATTTGTTAAAACTTCTTTTCTAACCATTTCTGCATCTTTTCTGATAGGGATTAGTTCGGGATTTATAGTCTTAGTAGTCATTTTGTATATATGTTATTATATAATATTTATTTTTTTAATTAAAATTAAAATCAATTTTTGTAAAAAATTGAAATTCTGAATTCAATAACATCCCCCATAAGATTTGATTTTAATACCGTGGGGGAAACCCCAGGTATGTAGATTCCGGTGTATGTTTGGAGGGTAACCAACATACTGACGATGTTTCTACGTATAACAGGACTCGTTCTAGTCCTTAAGGCTTTGACGGCGTGAAGTTGTAGTCTGACCCTTAATACAATTTATAGACATTTTATCGTAAAGTAAAAATAGAAATCCAGTTTTTGAGGCGGCATAACCTTGGAAAAGTTATGCTTTGTAGATTGATGGGTGTAACCCCCGAAGCAACGAAAGTTGTTAATAACAGTTAAACCGTTGTATACGTTCTTCTCCAAAAGAGCTATAAGGTTGATGTAGTTACTAGTCTATACTAAAATTGGGTCTATTAGAGTTTTATTGATAAAGTGTTAAAAGATTGTGTTAATTCAGGCAAAAACGGCGTTGAAGGCGGTATTTACCGTAACCATGTTACCAGTCGGATGCCGGATACTAGGCTATTGGGAATTAAAAAATAGGTGCCTTGATAGGGTACCCGTTTCTCCTCTGGGAGTTTCTTTAAAAACAATTGCGAACATTTATGACTTGGACAACGTGAACCAGTTCACGAAAACAGAACTGGTAGTGATGTGCAACCAGGCAAACCATCGTCTGCGAGTGCACTGTATGCGCAAGGGATTTAAGCGATATCCCTGCATCAGTGTGACCCGTGCAACTCCGCAACAGATGCGAGGTTGGTTGCTCTACCACTTTCCACAGCATTATTACAATGGACCAATTGAGCGCGGAGCAATTGCTGGACGAATCCAAAACCGTGGTGTAGAAGTGACACCAAATGGGACTCTGTGGAATGGGGCGGGAAAGAGAGTGGCTGGGTTTCGTATCTTTTGAACTTGTGTTTTTTGTTGTGTTTTTTGTTGTGTTTTTTGTTGTGTTTTTGTTGTGTTTTTTGTTGTGTTTTTTGTTGTGTTTTTTGTTGTGTTTTTGTTAATTTGTTGATTTGTTTATTTCAAAAAAATGAAAAATTTAAATGTCAATTAACATCAGTTTTACTTTATTTATCATCTTAAAAAATGGACCAATTCATTTCAACTGTAAATACGGCTAGTATGTCGTCTAATATTCAAGCTCCAATTATTGTTTATGTTGGGGTTGGTACTGCAGCGGGTACATATACAATGATTGATAATTCAAAATTTGTTGAACCATCTAATTATCATCAATATCCTCAGGTATTGCATGATATGGAAAATATTATCCGTTATAATGCAAAGAAGTATATTCTCCTTATTGACCCGTGTATGGAAATTCCACCTCATATTACACAGGACAAGAAAAATGTATTTAATTTTGTCAAGAAATCAGACAATGTTTATGTTGATCCTGGGAATCAGATTCATCTACAGATTCTTCGTGAAAATGTTATTCATGACGCATATTCTGAAATGATGTATAGAAAGGATGGTATAAATATTACTTGTGACCTTTCCAGACTGATTGAAATCTGTAAATCAGAATATTGCAATATGATTTATCATGATTTTTCTGGTCGCCCACTACTCCCAATCTACAATTATCATGAAAGTCAAATTGGTGATGATTCAAATCATATTGTAATCGGTCTTGGAGCACAAGGTGATTTTGGATGTTACTTTGATTTGACATCTCCAATTGCAACGTTTGCGATGAAACTAAATGTATCATCCCGTAATCGTAGATTTGTTGATATTTGTTCTCCGCGTTATTATCTCAAACAGAAATGGACAATTGAACGTGCTCTCCATGATTATCCGGAAGCAAATTTGGAAGTTCTTCGTGAACAATTTACACGAATTTGTAAGGATATGTATGATGAACTAGTATCGCGTACATTTTTTAAGCTTCGGTTTATCAAACAACTTCATACAAAGGATGGAATTGAATATAATGAGATGGTGCGAATGTTTGGAGATTATCTTGGTATGAACATTATGCAACACATTGAGACAGGAAATTTTGATGTTGCATTTATTGATGCAATTGAGTTTTATGGTCCTCAACTTGATTCTATTTGTATTAATAGCAATATTGACCTTTCAGGTGTTGATCTATTGTACAAGATTATAACAGATGCAAAGGATGAGTATTCATGGGCAACTGAATTGCGTAAGTATATGCAATATTAATTTAGTACTATTTGAATACTATTTGAATACTATTTTTTTAATATATACATAAACTGTATATTGTCTAGATGTATCAGATGAACCATTTACACATTTACTTCTACTAATAACACAAAAATCATCAAGTGTAATATTTGATTTATTTTTTTCTTTTATAAATTTTTCTATTTTTTCATTAAGTGAACTTAGATAAAAATAAAACATATTATAAATTATTTCATTATTAATTAATGGTCTCGATATAATCATTAATTTTGGTATAATGACCATTACTTTATTTAAATCTAATTTATTAGAATCAATTAAATCTACTGAGATTAATTTTTTACTACATTCAATAATATTTGTCAAAGTATAAACTTCTCCACATGTAATTCTAAATTTTTCTAAATTATCATCACAAGATTCTGAATCTATTATGTTCATTTATATAAATTAATAAACTAAAATAAAAATAAAATAAAAATGAAATAAAAATGAAATAAAAATGAAAGAAATAAATATCTAAGAATATATTAATATTAACATCATATTAAGGTAATGTCAAAAACTTTAGTCATAGTAGAATCACCAGGTAAGATTAAAAAATTAGAATCGATTTTAGGTCCATCTTTTATTGTTCTAGCATCTGTAGGACATATTATGGATCTACCAGAAAAATCTTTATCCATTGATATAAAAAATAATTTTACACCTACATATGCAGAATTAGAAAATAAAAAGAAAGTTATAGTTGAATTAAAGAGAGCATTAAAATCTTGTAAAGATGTTTTGATTGCAACTGATGAAGATAGAGAGGGTGAAATGATAGCATGGTCTATTGCATATATTTTAGGTCTAAAAAATCCAAAGAGAATTGCATTTACATCTATTACTTCAGATGCAGTATTACAAGCTGTATCAACACCTCGTCAAATTGATTTAAATTTAGTTGATGCTCAGAAGACTAGAAGATTATTAGATAGAATTGTAGGATATGAAATATCACCTATTTTATGGAAGAGTATTGGTCAATCTCTTAGTGCTGGTCGTGTTCAGTCTGTTGTTACAAGACTGATAGTTGATAGGGAAAGAGAAATTGAAGAATTTTTTAAATCTGAAAAAAGTTCATTTTACACTGTTAATGGTATATTTTTAGATAAAAAGAAACAAGATTTTGATTCAATTTTATTCTCATCAAGAAAACAAAAGTCAGTCCAGTTAGATGGTAATGATGATAATGATAATGAGGAGCCAAAGATTGAGGTAAATGGTGTAGAAAAGCAATTAGGAACATTAATTCGTGGTTCTAAGGCTATTATTGATACAAAACAAGAAATAATAAAACTTTTAAAAAATATGGCTGTCGGTGAATTTAAGATAAAAGGTATTGGTTCTAGACAATCTGAACGATTTCCATCTCCACCATTTACCACATCAAGTTTACAACAAGAAGCGGGAAGAAAATTAGGATTTACAATCAAGAGAACAATGATGGCGGCACAGAATCTATATGAAGCTGGTTTCATTACATACATGCGCACAGACTCTGTCAATCTATCACAAGAAGCACTAAAATCAATTGAGAAGTATATCCTGGCAAAACATGGTAAATCATATTCTAATCCAAAAAATTATAAAGCAAAAACAGCAAATGCACAGGAAGCACACGAAGCTGTAAGACCCACACATATTGAAAATGAAAATATACCAGTAAAGAATAAAATTGGTTCAGATGAATTAAAATTATATCAATTAATATGGAAAAGAACAGTTGCGTCCCAGATGTCACCAGCAATATTTGATGTAAAAACAACACAAATAATCAATACTAATGTTTCAGATTATTATTTTCAGACTGATGTACCAGATGTCAGATTTAATGGATTTTTAATTGTATACAATTTACAAAATTTAGAAATAGCAGATAATAATAAAGATGACTCAGTTAAATCTATTCATTTACCAGATGTTGGATCTAAAATTTTATATTCTGAAATTAATTCAAAAGAATCATGGCCTAAACCTCCTACAAGATTTAATGAAACATCTTTAGTTAAAATATTAGATCCAGATAATTTAAATATTGGTAGACCTGCAACATATGCATCAATCATAACAAAAATTCAGGATAAAGATTATGTGAACAAAATGGATCATGAGGGTTTTGAGAAATTAATTCAGAAGTTACAATTAAAAAAAAATAAAATAACAGAAGATTCGGAGAAGATTATAATCGGGAAAGATGTTGGAAAATTAACTCCAACAAATATGGGTAAAATTGTAACCCAATTTTTAATGCAAAATTTTCCTGGAATTATGGATTATAAATTTACAGCAGCAATGGAAGTATCACTTGATGAGATTGCTTCGGGTGAAAAAAATTGGGTGAAATTAATGAAATTATTTTACGATGATTTTCATAAAACGGTGGTTAATCTAGGAAAAAATGCTGCAAATATAATGGATGCAAATAAAAGAGAAATTGGATTAGATGGAGGTGGAAATAAGATTGTAGCAACTGTAAGAAAGTTTGGTCCAGTTGTATTATTATTAGATAAAGAATCAGGAAAGACAATAAATATTGCACCTATCAAGGCACCATTAACTTTAGATTCCATTACCAAGGCTGATGCTATTGCGTTATTTGCATTCCCTAAATTATTGGGTAGATATAATCGTTTTGAGGTTAAATTAAATAGAGGTAAATTTGGATTATATGCAAAGTATGGAGATGAAAATATATCTTTGAATTCTTTAGTTAATAAAGATGCGAATAGTATTACATTGGAAGATGTTATTAGATTGATTGAAGAAAAGAATCAAAAATATTTATGGTCAGGTAAAGAAGGGAAAATACAATATTTAGTATTGGATGGCAAATATGGTAGATATATTAATGTATCAGATAAATCAAAGAAGACTGCAAAACCATTAAATGTTAAACTTCCAGAAACTATTGATCCTAAAAATCTTACACTTGAATCGGTAAAAAAGATTGTTGAAGATGGTAGAATTAATAGGTATAAGAAGAAAACTGAGAAACAACAAGAAAAACAAGCTGGAAAAGTAAATGGAGAAATAAATGGAGAAATAAATAAAAAAGTAAATGGAGAAATAAATGGAGAAATAAATGGAGAAATAAATGGACAAGTAAATAAAACAAAACAAGGTTCAAAGAAAGAAACCAAACAAGGGTCAAAGAAAGGGAATAAAAAAAATGAAAATATAATACCAAAAAAACCAATTAAAAAGAATTTAAAAATATAAAATAAAAATGACTATAGGATATGCAAAATTAACGGCTGGTATAATTATTGAAATTGAAGTGAAAGATTCTGATATTATACATCAGAATGATTTTATTACAAAAAATAAGAATTATAATTTAGGATTTGCAACATATACAACAAATAATTTTAAATTAAAATCTATAGAATATGTGAATGGTGATAAAATAGATAATTATAATTATTCTTATACATATAAGGGGAAAAGAGATGATATTGCAATAAACAAATCTAATTTACCAGAACATCTGAAATATGTAAATTTTTGTTATATTTATGGATATCATCAAATTAACTTTAACATCGACGAAGAATATGATGAAATAATTGAATTTTTTTTGACAAAAGAAGCAGCATTTTATAAAAATTCAACAGCATTTGCAGAATGGAAATTTTTTATAAATGGATATTCTGGAGCGTATAAAGAGTTTGATATAAATGGAAATTTAATATATGAATGTTTTCATATAAATGGAAAGCGTTTGTGTAATAGTGAAAAATATTATTCATTTCAAGAATTTAAAGAACCATCTATTATAAATGGAATAAACGTATATTCATTTGGATTTTATCCTATAATTGATTATTTATCATGAGTTAAAAAGAAAATGATAATTAAAATTATATGAAGATTAGATTTGAATATTTTTGGCCAGGATTTGATCCAAAAGATTTTTTTCTATTAAAATATTTTGATGAACCAGAAATTGTTTCTGATGATTCATATTCTTATTTGATTATATCGGTATTTCCCAATAAATTATTGACAATAAAAGACGGGGTTAAGATTATTGTATTTAATGGAGAACATCCATCATATATTAACAAAAAACTTATAATGAATGGAATAAAACCTCATATTCAGATTGGTTTTGTTGATTCGAATAAATATGATTATCCAGTTGAAAAGTTATATTTTCCTCTTTGGTTCTTATATTATCCAAATTTTAATCAAAAATTTATTGATGAAATAGAATTAAAGAAAAATATTACACAGCAAGATATAAACAATAAAAGATTTTGTTGTTTAATTAATTCACATGATAATAATAATACAAGAATACCAATATATAATTATCTATCAAATATTGCTAGAATTGATTCACCGGGTGTATTGATGAATAACTGTGATAGAAAATTAGTTGGTACAACATCAGAAGATAAAATTGCATTTATGAATTCATATATATTCAATATTTGTAGTGAAAACTCAAAAGGATTATTATATTTCACTGAGAAACTACCTCAAGCTTTAAATTCTTGTTCAATACCAATATATCATGGAGATTTGTCGGATATTAATTTGAAGATATTTAATAAAGATAGAATGATAATTGTTGATGATTTTTCTGTTAATACATTGATTCAGCTTAAAAAAAAGATAAAAAAATTATTTGATAATAAACATGATCTAAAAAAGTTTTATTTAAAACCAATATTTAATCCAGGAGCATTTGATGAATATACAAAATTTGTAGAGGATTTTAAGAATAAATTTCAGAGTCTATTATAAATTTATTTATTTAGATGTTTATTTATTTATTTAGATGTTTTTTTTATTTTATGAATTTTATCTCTTGTATTTGTTACTACATTTTTGTTATTATATAAAGTTTTCTTAATTTCACTATTAGATTGTTTTGTTGTATCATTTGACATAAAATGGTCTATAAATTTTTCACCTTTTTCTATTTCTTTTTCATATTTTATGGCTTTCGTTTTATCACCTTTAATTGAATCTAAATGTTGACTTAATTTATCAAAACTATCTTTGTTTAATTTATCAGCAATCATATCAATCTCTTCAGCTATCCACTTATTATTTTTATAAATATGACCATATTTAGATCTTAAATTTGTATATAATACTGTATGATTTTCTGGATATTTTTCATTAAAATAAACATAAGTTATAAAGTCAATTAATCCTTTATATCTGTCTTTTAAAAACTTATTCTTCTGATCAACTGTAAGAAAATCACAATTTGGTTCATCATAATTATTCAGATTAATCTGAATATTATTCGTTACATTATTTATTTGTTGATTTTGTATATTATTTGTTGTATTGTTATTATTATTACCATTAATCTCAACTGTATTTATAATTTTTTCTTTGTTTACTTTATTTTTAGCTTTTAACATTTTTATTAATGTTTGTCTATCTAATTTATTATATGTATCATCATCTTCTAGTTCTTCATTTTCTTCAACTTCTTCATTTTCAACTTCTTCATTAACACCTTCAATATCTATTATGTTTTTCTCAACTACAATTAATTCTTGTTGAAATGTATTTAATCTAATGGATAACTCGTTTCTTTTATTACAGTTTTTATTTAGATGTTTTTTTACATTACCTTTAGTACTAAATGATGTTTTACAATATTTACACATAAAATTAGTTGAATTAATACTTGAATCATCATTTATTTTTAATTTATTAGTTATAATTTTAATTTGTTCATTTAAAATATCTTTTCTATCATAATAACACGATTTTTTACGATTCGAATGCTTATTTATTAATTGTTGTGTTTTAAAGTCTTTTTTACATATATTGCAAGTTAAATTATTACTCATTTTATATATTAATATAATATATTTATTTTTTAAATATTACACATTATTACATTAAGGATAAAAATATTTAAAAAATATTTTACAACATACCATAATGGATAATTATGATATATAAAAAGTTTATTTAATAGTGTATATAACCTAATGGATAATTATTATTATAAAAAATATAATTATTTAACATTATATACATTTATATAATGGAAAACATTTACATAGATATATATACTTTATTTTATTACTTTTTTTGTTAGTATAATATGCTAATAAAAACCATTAAACCAAAATCAAAATATGTTATTCTTATACTTTTTATTTTTTATATAAATAAAAGTATAACAGTATATAGTTTTAAAAAATTTTTATTTATATATATTCTTTTTTAACTAAATTTATAAAAATAAACATATACAACTAAAATATATTTTAGTTTGTTTTATAATATTCATTTTTATTAAAAAGAATAAAAAAGAATATTAGTTAAGCTTTATCAAAATACTTAATTTTGGTTTATATTTGTGTTTTTACTAATATACAATTAAATTTATAGTTAAATAAAAGTTTATGTAATGCTTAAATTTTTTTTCCATGTATGTATATATACTTTTTAAATATTTTTTATTATAAAGTATATATAAATAATAGATAACTATAAAGTATGATCTAACCGAACTTTTATATTTATCATTTTTATAGTTTTTTGTATATATCATATCTTAAATAATAATTTTTTTTATCTTTATTTACAGAGAGAGAGAGCCGAGTATATTTGGAAAAGTTTATTAAGAAGTTTTTCAAAAACAACATTATTTCAGTTTTTAATTTTTTTATTTTTCTTTAAAATAATCTTCTAAATATTTACTAAAATAAACACCAGTAAAACACTTTATAATACACTTTATGTATAATCATTAAAAATAACCTCAAAAAATAACCTCTAAATAACCTCAAAAAATAACCTCTAAATAACCTCAAAAAACAACATCTAAAACAACATCTAAAACAACATCTAAAACAACATCTAAAACAACATCTAAAACAACATCTAAAACAACATCTAAAACAACATCTAAAACAACATCTAAAACAACATCTAAAACAACATCAATATTACATAAATAAATATAAATAAAAATAAAAAAAGTAATAATAATAATAATAATAAATAATTTAACTAACACTCCAAACAGTCTTACATGAAATGCAACCATAATAGGTTGAATAAGAGTTTAGTTTTGGTCTAAACCACACAGCATTCTTTAAAGTTGGATCCGAATGAGTTTTACATGATTTATTCTTACATTTATAATCACGTGTATGTGGTAAAGTCTTATCAAACACCATGTAACTATAATCTTCTTCAACAGCTGCAGAAATATTTGTATTCATTCGAGATAAGATTAGAGTTGTATCAACAATTTTTTCATGATAAGAACAATTTTTACAAATTCTATAAGCTGATTGCATATCATCTAGTTCATCAGATAATAATTTAATTAAAGCTTTTTTTTCTTCATCTTTTAATTTTCCAAATTCTGCATTTGAAGTTACCTTCTTAACATCGATATTATATTTAGAAATATCTTCACCACTCTTAAATAATTCAATAATCTTTTCAACCTTAATCTTTGTCATTACTTTATCTTCGGTTGTATTTGTAACAGTATCTGGTGTTGCTAAATTTAGAACAGGTTTTGGAACTGATTTACCAATATCCATAATATTATCGCACTTTGGACAGTATTGCATTTATATCTTATAATTAAGATATTAATTATTATTTAAGTAAATAAATTAAAATTCATTTTTTTATTCAACAATAATCTCAGCTTTTTCTTTTTTTAGAATCTCTTCAAAAATTGTTAATTCTGTTAAATCAATTTCACTTGAATTTCTATAATTATCATGACCAACTAAATCATGGTAAAGACTATCTAGAGAGAATGAATTGAGTAGTTGATATAGAGGTAGATATTTCATATACCGAAAATCAATACCACCACTTGCTGAATGTAAAAGTTCATAACCGAATTTTTGTTTATTAATATTTGGATCAACTAAAGATTTATAATTATGTGATTTTGAAATAAAAATCTGTGTAGATGGAGAAGTAGTAAGAGTACCGTCTCCAGACTTCCAGTATCGTTCTTTAAATTGTTCATAAAGATAATTATTCTTTAGATTTTTATAATCTTCATCAGAATATTCTGGAGCTTTTACAACCTCAATCGTCTTAAATTGGGAATATGATGCATAGAATTTACTTTCTTGTAAGAGTTTTCCACAAAACTTATCAGATAATTCGAATGAAATAATTTTTGTTCTTAGTTTATTTTCATATTCATTAAATTCATTTACAGATACAGGTTCAATATCAACTTTAATATTTGGACAAAAATCTTGTAGCATTAAAAGATAACGATGAGGAACATAATTTGATTTAAATTTTGCAATTGATTCTCCATTTGAAATCTCACACTTTGTATTATAAGCATTTGTCATATTAAAATCAATTAAACCTTTCATAAATTGTTCTGGTGTTTTGATATACTTATTTTTTGTTTGATGTAAATATGAATTTGAAAAATCAATAAATCTACAATTTACGTTTGATTTATTAGATTGAAGATAAAAACTAAACAGATTATTATCATATGATACATTTTTATCAAATTTAATAGTTACAACAGATGGCAAAAATGTTCTGGCCATATAATGTGCCATTTCTGAACTAAATTTATTAATCACAGCCATTTTTATTTATATATGTGTATGTTAATTAAACAAAAAAATGATTTTTTAGACTGTTTAATATTCATTTTTTATTTTTTATTTTTTTTTATTCAGTTAACATATATATAAATAAAGATGGTATATGACGAGTATAATGTTTTGAGATGTAGTCTTTCGAGTTGTAATAAGAAATTAACACTAACAAATATTTTTGAATGTGAATGTAAAAATTATTATTGTATAAAACATAAATTTAGTTTAGATCATGGATGTCAATTCGATTATAAAAATAAACAAAGAGAAATATTACAAAATAAATTACAAAAAGTAGTAAAAGATAAGGTTATGAAAATCTAATTTTGAAATTTTCCACTCCGGGTAAAGGAAGTGAACTTGGAAATTAAATAAAATATATACGAAAACGAAGTTGAGTATAAAAATCTAATTAATAATTTCTAATTCAGTTACTTTCCACTTTTCTTTAACACCATTAGGTAAAGTACGAATAATAATAAGAGGGATTACTTTATTTTCTAATTCAAGTTTAGCAACATCCTTAGGATTCATATTATCAACATTTTTAATCATTGGTTTAGCTCCGAGAGACAATTGTTTTGCTCTCTCTCCTAATAGACGTACTCGTTCATAGATTGTCATAAAATTTTTTGTTACTCTTTTATCAGAATCTACATATTTTGTAGTATCAATATTTTTATTATCATCATCTGAAAAATCATCTTCGGCTTCAAAATCCGCTAAAATATCAACAGCTTTCTTTTTTTTACCAGTAAATCTATAAATACAACCTTCCTCACCATCACCTTGAACTTCTTCTTGTTCCTCTTCTGGTTCATCTTCAGATTCTTCAATATCTTCGTCTGATTCTTCCTTTTGTTCTAAATCATCATCAGAATTTGTTTCCTTATTAGCAACAATTTCAACCTCGTCTGTTTCTTCTTCATCGACATTAGATTGGTCGTCTGTTTCGTAATCATCATCTGAACCTAAATCAGGGTCATCTGTTGCTTTGGCTCCACCTTTAGTTTTTTTATCTTTAACATTTTTACTATTATCCTTTACATTTTTTTTTTCTTCTTTACCATCATTTTTTCCATCTTTTCCATCTTTTACATCATTTTTTATTGATTTTTTAACTGCTTTAGGTTTAGTAGGCATATTTATATAATATAATATTATTATTATAATTTCTTATATATATTTAAATCAATTTTTTTATCAACGTATATACTTTTTGAATAAAAAATTGATTTTTAAATTTAAAATATTATAAAAATATATATTTAAAAAATATTAATTATGAATAAAGAAATGGAAACACAAACAGATATAGGCATTAAATTTGAAAATTTCTTACGTTCACATCGTATCCCTACAGGGAATCCTAATAAAGATTTAATTACCCATGTTGAAATGTCGTCAATTAAGGGTTCGTATAAGATTATTGGTACCGAATATGAAGAATTTGTTGACCTGTATTATGATTTTATTGTATCGGGTAATGAGATTGGTATGATTGAAAAACATAATGGAAAAAGAGTCGGCCCGGTAATTTGTGATTTTGATATTAGAACAGCAAATAAAAATCGTTCATATTCATCTGAACATATTGAATCAATTATTAATATCTACAATGAAATTATTACAACATTATTTAATGTAGATGAAAATGATTTACAGGCTTTTGTTTTTGAAAAAGACGAACCAACAAAAGATATTAATAAGAAAGGGGATTTCGAAGGTACATATAAAGATGGTTTTCATATTATCTGGCCATATGTTCCATTATTTGTAGAATATCGTTGTCTTCTATATGATCTTTGTGTTAAAAAAATTAAATCTGAAGATGTGTTTGCAAATATTAATACGCTTGAAACTATAGAAAAAATTTGTGACCCCAGTGTAATCTTTTCTAATGGTATGATGATGTTTGGTTCAGCTAAAGCAGGACGTAATCCATATTTTTTATCAGAAGTTTATAATTATGATATGACAACACAGAATGTTGAAGAATATGACCCTAAATCGATTCTCGATATACATTTACTAAGAACATATGATGATGAAGCATCAATTCAATTAAAAGATGAAGAAAAATTTATTAATGATTGTTATAAATGTGCTAGAAAATATAATTATAGAGAATTACATATTGACAATAAATTTTTATTGGAGGAGGAATCTACTGTTAATCAAAATCCTACAACTGCTAAAAAATCAGATGACCTCAAAGCTTTATTAAAAGACAAAAAACAAGTAATGACTGGGCGTTGCACATGTTGCGGAGACCAAATTTCACAACCAGATAAAAGTATTAATGTTGAATATATAAGAAATCTTATAAACTGTTTATCACGTAAGAGATGCAATGATTATCAAGATTGGATTAGAGTAGGATGGGCATTACAAAATATTTGGCATGGATTTCTACCTGACTATATTCAATTTTCAAAAAAATCTCCAAAGTTTGAAAATGGTGAATGTGAAAATCAATGGAGATATGCCAAAGAAAAAGGTTATGGATATGCTTTACCATCTTTGATTAAATGGGCAAAATCAGATAATCCTGAATTATATTTGGAAATATCTAAAGAACTATTAGCTGATTTAATTAAAAAAGCATCAACAAATACACATGATGATTTTGCAAATCTAATCTATGAGATGTATAAAACATCATATGTATGTGTAGATATTACAAAAAATATCTGGTATGAATTTCAAGATCATCGTTGGGTAAATGTACCAGAAGCGTATACTTTAAGTGAAAAAATCTCAAGTGAAATTATTGAGAAAATTTTAAATGCAAAAAATTCATTAGCAAGATCGGATGATGATGGTTTTGAGAACGATGAATTAAATAAACATATTGCAAAATTAAGAGCAACTTATAGTAAATTAAAAGATATCAATAATAAAGGTTCGATTATCAAAGCATGTAGAAACAAATTTTACAATCCAAAATTTCTAAATCTCATTGATTCAAATGGTAAATTAATTGGATTTGAAAATGGTGTTTTTGATTTAAGAAATATGGAATTTAGAGATGGTATTCCTGAAGATTATATTACATTGACAACTGGATATAAATATCAAAAATTTAATAAGGAAGATAAAATTATTAGAGATATGGAAAAGTTTTTCGAGAAAGTACAGCCAGAAAAAGAATGTAGAGACTATTTATTAACATTTATTGCTCTATGTCTAGATGGTGAATTATCTCTACAAGAATTTAATTTTTGGCCTGGTTCCGGTGGTAATGGTAAATCTAAAACACTTGATCTAATTAAATTTGCATTTGGCGAATATCAAAAACCATTACCAGTCAAAGTTCTAACTGGACCAACTCCTGATCCACAATCAGCAAGTCCTGCTTTAGCAGATAAACGCGGTGTAAGATTTGTACATTCATCAGAACCAGGTAAAGGTGAAGTTTTAAATATTTCAACAATGAAATTATTTACTGGCGGTGATGAAATTGCAACAAGAAATCTATACGAGAAGACATTCTATTTCAAACCACAATTTAAAATGGTCTTTGTTTTAAATGATTTAGTTGATATTCCTTCACTTGATGGTGGTACTTGGCGTCGTATTGTACTCATGACATATCCTTCTAAATTTAAAAAAAATCCAAATCCAAATAAGCAATTTGAATTTGAGGCAGAACCTGTTGAAAAAATGGATGCAAAAATAAAGTCATGGAAAGAAGCTTTCATGTGGTATCTATTAAATATTGTTATGACTAACTATATAGAAGCTGAGAAAAAAAAAGAAGGTTCTGGATTTGTAAAACCAAAAAGAGTTATTGAAGATACTGATAATTATCATAAACAATGTGATAAATATTATGAATTTATTCATGAGAATTGTATTAAAACGGATGAAGATAAGACAGAATCTATTAATATTCTATATGATAATTATAAATGTTGGTATAAAAATGCATATATGTCAAGACCCGAAAATCTAAATAATTTTAAAGAGTATTTAGTTACAAATGAATATAAAGTATTACAGAATAAGAGTGTAGCTGGATTAGTATTAAAAGAAAATATGGAATAATAAAGTAAATGGATAAATAAATAAGTAAAAATATAAATAAATAAGTAAAAATAGAAATAAATAAGTAAACATATAAATAAATAAGTAAACATAGAAATAAATATTAAATCATTAAATCTCTAATTAGCATTTTATTTCTTTTATATTCATCAGTTCGTACTAAAACATTTTCACGTTCTTCTATTTCTGTATCATAATAATAATTTGAATAGGCATTAAATTTACCACGATTATATAGATAAGTATAACAATTTAATATATACATATCTCTTTTGAAAGGATTAATTTTTATATAAATAGTTTTTAATTTTTCTAAAAATTTATCAATCAAATAACATTTATTTTCAATAATCCATATTAAATAATCAGCAATTGAACTGTCATTAAATTCTAATTTATATGCTTTGTCATATAACTGGTATAGTTCACCATCTATTTTCGAAAGAAAATTTTCTACTTTTAATTCCTTAAGTTGATCTAAATCATAGAATGAAAATGCTGTTGATAATTCTATTTCAATAATATTTTCATCAAAAAACCTTTTTTTATTTTCTTTGAGATATAGATAAAAATCTTCACAATAATTACCAATTAAATTATCATTATTAAATGTAAAACATGGTTTATATTCGGAATAAATTATAATATTATCAACAGAAAAGAAATATCCAATTTCAGCTATTAATGTAATAAATTCAGTAGAAGTAATTATTTTTTCCTTGTTTAAAGTATTATATCTAACATAATAATTAACATGTAATTGGTCTGAATTATTTACAGTTCCAAGTTCAATAAAAAATAATAGATAATTATCATGTATGCAATATAGGGAATACCCAGTTTCAGTTTTAATACCATAAAAGTTTTTATAAGCACCTAAACTATTATAATTCTCAGCTATTATAGTAAATTCTTTTCCATTAATTGATATTAAAAATCTACCAGTCGAACTCAATGACTGAGAATTAAATCTCTTAATTCTTTCAGCTAAAACAAGAGATTTTGATTCGGGTTTTCCTGTGAAATCAATTAATTTAAGATTATCTTCCTGTTTATTAAAATTAATCCTTGGTTTCTCATTTGATACCCATACAAATTCATATTTAGTTTTTATCTTTGTATTAATATCTAAATCTGTGTGAAAATATTCAATATTAGAATCTCTTGATATTAATTTAAATTTAGTTTGCGGTGGAAATATAATTTCTTGTTCGTTTGGAAAATGAGAACAACCTTCTAAACATAGACCTACACCTTTAACATTTTTAGGTATCCTAATTTTTAATAAAATAAATCCAAAGGAATATGATTCTGCTTTATAGAATGGATCGCGGGTAGCACTCATAAAACCATTATCCTGAAATGTATCACCAACTTTTATATCTGATAAAAATGCATCGTCATGTATAAAACGATAAATAATATAAGAATTATCAAATGCCGGAGCATCTAAACAAAGATTCCATAAATTTTTTATTATTTCATTATATGTATTATTTTTAATTATAGCAAATTTTGGATTACGTAAATATGAATTAAGATTAGAACTACCCTGAACTGTATAATATTGTATTAATCCTAATAAATTTGATTTGATAATATATTTTTGATGTGTAACTAATATCTCTTGATTAATATCATTTTTTCTAACCATCAAACATAAATCCTCAATTATTTTGTCGCTTAATTGTGTCAAATCAACTTTAATTCCCATATTTCTAGCCATATTTATAATCTCAATTCTTGAATAATATGGTTTTGAATTATGAATATATTTATTAAATGAAGGTCTCTTACAGAATAATAAATTTCTACCAAGTTCAGGTGATGATTTATACATAACTCTATAAAATGTTGCTTCAAGTATTTTTAGATTAAAATTATTAAGAAATTTTATCATCAAATTATATTTTTCAATCTTTCTATCTTCTATAATATCACCTGTTTTATCCTTATTCTTGAATTCATCTTCTAATGTATCTAATAATTTTTTTGTTGGAAATCTATAATGATTATATGTAACACGATAATAAAGATTTTCAGGATATATCAAATATAAATTTGATGTATATATATCATATAATGGTATCTTTCCTTCTATTTCTGATAATTTATCTTTAATATCTTGGTCTGAATCATCAACAAGTTTATGTGTAAAATAATACAATGCTTCTATACAATCAATATCTAATAATTCTTCTTTGTGATTTGTTTTTATATTTATTAATTCTACCTTCATATAAATTAAAATAAACAATAAAAAAATAAATAAAAATAAACAATAAAAAAATAAATAAAAATAAACAATAAAAAAATAAAAATAAACAATAAATAAATAAAAATAAACAATAAATAAATAAAAATAAACAATAAATAAATAAAAATAAACAATAAATAAAAATAAACAATAAATAAATAAAAATAAACAATAAATAAATAAAAATAAACAATAAATAAATAAAAATAAACAAATAAAAACAAAAAATAAATAGTTTTTAATTACGATGTCTTTTAAGAAGATAAATTAGGATTATTATTATAATTAAAACAATTAGAATATTTCTATTTGTATTATCTGACATAGTAAAATTTTCCATATTTTTTTTTCTTTCTAAAAATGAATGTCCTAAACCTAAATCGTATTTAGTTTTGTCTAATTTTACATTAGATTTATATGGTGCATATTTATATGGTGCATATTTTAAATGTAAATCGGATTTATATGGGTCATCATCAGATGTAAAATCAGAAGGTATATATTTTTGTGGTATACCAAGATTATCTGATTGATACCAAGGATCTTCATCCAGTGTTAAAACTACATGCGACCCTTCAAATAAGTTATTATTATTTCTTGTCATTATAGAATAAAAAAATAAAAAAAAATTGAAATTTTAAACTATCTGACTGTACCATTAAAAATTAATAAATTATAATAAATAATGCCCATTAAGTCTTTTACTGATATTGATATCATGCTTGCTGCTTATAAGCGTTCGAAAAATCAAACTAACAATCAAAGTAGTTACTGGTTTCCCGCTGAAGGCACTTATTCTCGGACATCGTCAACCTCATCTGAATCTAACTCTCCATCATACAACATGTCACGTAGTACACGTGTAATTGGTGCTGGAGATATGCTTGATGAGAAGGGTTATTTTAATAGTTCTCGTCAACTACTAAAGTAAACATTCAGATTTTTTTTATTTTTGCTTTTTATGATTTTTATTTAGAGTTTAGATTTGATTTTCAGAGTCTTTTTTTTATATCATAATTTAAATATTTTTTAATTATATTACGTAATTGTAAATCTTGGTCTGAATCAGCCATTGAATTATATATTTCTGCATATTTAATTTCTTTATAACCTCTTAATCGTGTTAATTTTTGATTATAATATTTATATTTAATTGGTGATTGTTCGATTAAATTTGTTGGATATATTCCTAGTTTTGTTTGAATATCATATAATAATTCTAAATTATTATCAACATTAAATAGAATTTTATTTTCAGCCAATTCATATAAAGTACATCCAAGTGACCATAAATCATATGTAAAATCCCAACCAATCTCTAAAATTGATTCTGGTGATCTGTAATATAAAGTATGTTTCTTATATAATGTTGGGTCACCAGGTCTCATAGTTGTACCCATATCACATAGATAAATTTCGGATGTTTTTAATGTAATATACTCATAAATATAATCAAAATTTATTGTTAAATTATTATTTGTATTTAATGTTTTTGTAATCTTATTTTGAATATCTTTTCTTTTTTTATTTTTTAATTCTTTTTCAAGATTAATAAAATGTAGAATTTCATATCTTGGAATATCAGTTAGAATATTTTCTGGTTTAATATCAGTATGTGCCAATCCAATTTTATGCATTGAATCTAAAATTAAACGGATTTTAGCATGCCAATCTAAAATTGTCTGAGATGGCAAATAAAGATTATTTTTTTTTAAAATTGTTATGATATCATTTAATGAATAACCACATAATTCCATGGTTACACATAGAAATCTATTTGTACTATATGTAGATGCTTCCGAATTAGAATCTTCATCATTTGAATCAAATTCTTCATCTTCATGAACAAATTTATCAATATACGTAATAACATTCATAATATTTTTACTTTTAATTTCATCAAAAATTTTTATCTCTCTTTTTGCTCTTTTATAGTCTTCTCTATTATAAATCTTTAGAGCAATCATTTTATTTAATTTTTGATCATATGCTAACCATACTGAACAATATGAACCTTTTCCTAATTTTTTAATTGCAATATATCTATCATTAAAAACATTAGATGTCCAATCAATCATTGAATCTTCTTCATTATCTGTGCATGTATCTGTATCTGTATCTGTATATGTATCTGTTTCTGTATAACTATTATCTGACATTTATTAATATAATATTATTTTTTCTTTAATTCTTTTTTTAAAGCTAAAATTTCTTTTTCCTTTGTTCTAATATATGACTGTAATTTTTCAAGTTCAACATCCTTATTAATTAACATTTGTTTAAATTCATTTCTCACACTTTCAATCGATATTTTTTTAAAGAAAATACAATTTTTAACTTGAACAGACCATCCAACTTTTCCATTATTTAAAACAATATAATCTGGTAATCCTTTAACTTTTAAAACCCCCCCAACTCTAAATTTTAATTCACTATCTTTTTTCTCAAAATATCTCATATGTGTACCAATTAAAACCCCATCTAATTTATTTGTATCAACCTTTTCATAATCTAATAATAGCCCCTCTATATCTTTTTTAGTTAATAAATCTGTATATGTTAACTCTGGTCTATCATAATTTGTATCTGAAATTTTATTTGGTTTATTTTTTTTATTTATTTCTCCATTTACTCTCGTTGTTTCTCTATTAACATTTCTATCATTATATTTTTGTATTACTTCTTCACTATTACTTTCACTACTTGTATCTAATATTTTTACTTTGGATATATCAATCTTATTATTTGTTTCTCCATTTACTTTCTTTGTTTTTTCATTTATCTGGTTTATTTTCTTTGTTTCTCCATTTACTTTTATTCTATTATTTTTTTCCATTATAATTATAATTTAATATTTATTATTTTTTCTTTAATAATATTTTTTTATAATCTTTGAGCATTTCTTTTATATATATTTCTTTATCACTTATGATCTTAAACATATAATATTTTTTAGGATTTACTTTCCAGTAGATATTTAAATAAGAATTAAATAACATTACTCGATTGATTGAATTATTTTTTCTATAGAATATTTTTACACATCTACCAGGAACAAGTAATTTAGACATATCTAAAGTAACTAAAGATATATTCATTCCGGTATATAATTGTTCAGCTGTTATTAGTGAATAATATTTTACTTCTGGAAATTTTTTTTGAATTTTTTTAACAATTAATGTTGGTATGTCTGGTTCTGAATAATGCTTTAAAATATTATTAATATCTTCCAATCTCTTTTGTTGTGTCGTCATATATATTACATAACTATTATTCTTTTATGTACGAACAATATCTGTTGAAAACATACCAAATTCTGATAACTTATTTAATTTATTATGATAATCACGTTCAGTCATGAGTTCAACATCTGGAAGAGAATCAAGAAAATCTAATACAACTTCTTCAAAATCTTCTGGTGGTTCATAATTATCTACAAAACGTGAGTTGTATAAAATTGTATAAAGTTGAAATAATTCTTCCGATGGTAATTCTAGATCTTCAGTTTCTAAATATTTATTTTTATCAAGAAAATCAAATACTACACATTTAGCCATAAAAAAATCTGGTACTTGGGAATTTTGTTTATTTAACTTTTTATAAACTGATAAATCAGATACAAATATATTTCTTTTTTCTTTTTTTTTATTCTCTTCTTTAGCTCTTAATGTTTTTTGATAATTTTCTTCCATAATAATATCAGCAAGTTTATCTTTTTCATCTTCAAGTGTATTTTTTAATTCTTTTTGTTCATTCATCATTCTATCTAAATTTTCTTCTAATTCACGTAACTGCTCACTCGAAACAGATTCTACATCCGAATCAGAATTTACTTCATTTTCATCTTCTATTTGGTGCATATTAGATGATTTTAGAATAAAATTAGTTTCATCTAATAATTTATTAATCTGTTTGAAATTAGATGTTTGTGTTTGTGGTTGTTGTATTAGTGGTTGTTGTGTTGGTGTTAGTGGCTGTTGTGTTGGTGTTGGTAGTTGTTGTGTTGGTGTTAGTGGTTGTTGTGTTAGTGGTTGTTGTGTTAGTGGTTGTTGTGTTAGTGGTTGTTGTGTTAGTGGTTGTTGTGTTAGTGGTTGTTGTGTTAGTGGTTGTTGTGTTAGTGGCTGAGGTGTTGTTATTTTTGTTTGTATAGTATTTTTATAATATTGAATTAGTTTTGAGTATGATAAAGATAAATGTGTTTTATCAAATAAACTTAAATCATATGGCGAATATACAGTTTTAATATCATCATCAAGATTTAGTTTTTTAACAATAAAACCATCTTCCCAAAAAATTGTCCCTTCTTTAATATATTGTGTATTTGAATCACAAGTTTTTTTACGAATTTCAATATGAGATCTATCTGAAATATTCATATGTAGAAGATTTAATAGCCATGATAATCCATATTCAAGATTTGTTGTAGAATCTGAATTAATATTTGGATTTGAAGAACAAAGATAAAATTCGAATTGCCAATTGTCTGATGATGAATACATAATAAATAATTATTAATAAGTGTAAAAACTTTAAATATAAAAAATTGATTTAAAATCAGTTATAAAAATAAATTATTATTAAACATATATATTATTATAATGTCTGATTTTAATGGTCCCTATTACCCTCCATATGATCCGTACTATAATCAACAAATGCAACACATACAACAAATGAATTATGATATGATGTATATGAAAAATAATCAGGATTTTCTATCGAGTGAACTCTATAAAATTAAAAGTACAAACACAAATCTAAGTATGAAAGTAGATAAATATGAAGATAGAATTAATTATGCATATAAAAGAATAAATAAACTTGAATCAGATCTTAAAAAACGATTAAAATCAAATAATACATCAACTTCATCATCAATGCAACCACCAATAACTTCATTTATGCCACCGCCAATGTTAATGTTTGGTGGAATGATGAATGGTAAAAGTAATTCTGATGATAATAATGTTAATGTTAATGTTAATGAATTAATTGATAGTGAAGATGAATGTGATATGTCTATTGATGTCTATGCAGAAGATAAAATGGATGTTATTGAAGAGATAGAAGAAAAGATTGAGGTAATTGATATTAAAGTTAATAATATACAAGATTTAATTAAAATTGGTCTTGAATATAAGTCAATTCAAGATAAAGAGAAAGATAAAACCAAAGATGAAACAAAAAATGATGTAAAAGATAAAGATAATGACAAAGATGATAAAAACATTTTAATTTTTAGTTCAGATAAACCAGGAAATAAATTATCATTTGAAGATATGATTAAACATATTGTATCTCATTTGAATGAAAAAATTGATAATACAATTAAACCCAAAGATGATAAGAAAGATGATAATAACAAGCAAAAGAAATATTATGAATTTTGTGGAAAGAAATATAATATTAATATTCAAAAAATTATTAATTTGATTGAACCATTAACAAAATTAAATAATTTAATTGGCATGGATAAGATTAAAGAAAATATTCTTGATATGATTATCTATTTTATTCAAAATTTTGAATCATCTACATCAAATATGTTACATACAACTATTGAAGGACCTCCTGGTGTTGGTAAATCTAAACTTGGTCGAATTTTAGCACATATTTATAATGCTTTAGGTGTTATTGACTCAAAGCGTTTTGTTAGAGTACGTCGCACAGATTTAATTGGCAAATATTTAGGCCATACTGCACATAAAACACAAGATGTAATTGATAAAGCAGAAGGTGGTGTATTATTCATCGATGAAGCATATTCACTTGGTTCTGGTTCAGAAAATGATATTTATTCAAAAGAATGTATTGATACAATTAATATGAATTTAACTGAGAAAAAGAAAAAGTTAATTTTAATCATTGCGGGTTATGCTGATGAATTAGATAGATCCTTCTTTTCATTTAATGAAGGTTTAAAGAGACGATTTCCATTTAGATATTCAATTGATGGATATACATCGCAAGAAATGACTCAAATCTTTTATTACATGATTCGAAAATTACAATGGAAACTTGATAAAACTGTAACAAAAGATTATCTTGAATCATTTTTTCAAACAAATAAGAAAGATTTTAATAATTATGCTGGTGATATCGAGACAGTAATTTTAGAATGTAAGATTACACATGCTAAAAGAGTTTTAGGCCAATCTTTATCTTTACATAAAATTCTTAATAAAGAAGATATAGAATCAGCTGTTAAAAAATTTATTACAAACAAAAAAACAAAATCAACTGATTTAAGCAAACTAGGTGGAATGTATACTTAATTAATTAATTTTTATGTTTTATATTTATTTATTTTTTATTGACTAATATATATGGATTATAACTATTATAATACTTTACAATCAAGTAGCAATACATTTAGTGTAGGTATAATATTTTTCTTAATATGTAGCATATTAACATTTTTTATTTTATATTTAATTTATGAATATGTTTTAAAAGAAAAACAACAGCCTCAAATAATACAGCCAATTCAAAATATTAAAAAAATTATAAAACCACCAGAATATGATTTAAATATAAATGATACACTAGATGAAGATTGTATTCAGAAACGTAAGATTTATGATTCCGATTTTGATAGGACAACATATCCTATAAATGACAATGAAATTATTTATTTTTAAAAATATTTTTTATTTTGTTTATTCTAATTATATATGGAATATAGATATCATCCTATTTACAAGTACATCGCATTTTATATTATATTATATGCTTTTCTTAGACATCAAAAAATAATGGAAAATAATGTATTACTTGTCAATACATTTTTTATCACAATATTTGTGATGATAGTTGATCAAATGTTTATTTCAAATAATCTAACTATTTTTCAACCATTATCTGATCAATATTTCGATTCTACACCAATGAGTGTAATAAAGCAAGAATTAGATTCAAATCCGATTGATGATACTGAAACTAAAAATATAGAAACCAATTTAGATGAAGATGAAGATAAACCTAAAAAAAAGAAAAAGGGAAACGCAAAAAAAAATAAACAGAATAAACAGAATAAACAGAATAAACAGAATAATCAGAATAAACAGAATAATGAAATTAATTTAGGGAATGAAGATTTATATCATTCAAATGAAGATGAAATGTATTATAATGATTATTATAATGACTCACAACAACAAAGACCAGAGAGATATACAGATGACACGTATGGTGGAAGGGGATATAATTTTCAGGAACCAACATTAAATAATGATTATAACTTTTCAGTTGAAGCATTTAATTCTTGAATTGTTAAAAAAATTGATTATAAAATGTTTTAAAAATAAAAGTTTTAATAATATATTATTCTAAAAATGTCAACTAAATCCAAACAAACTAAAGCTACTAAAGTAGAATCTGAATTTAACCTTAAAGAATTTAAGACACAAGTTGAAGCACTCGTTCAACGTCTTATGACTCATACTCTTCGCAATACATCTCTTGATGCAGAAGTACCTGTAGACCGTGATGCTGCTGAAAGTTTATATGAACAAATTCTTCAAGGTTTTGCTATTCTTTCTGAAGTTGATTGTTATGTTGGCACCAAAACAAATGAGCTTGCTCGTTATATGAGTCGCCTTACCGAGAATCATCATAAACTTAATACTCAAGTTGAAGTTGAACCAGAGCCAGCTGCTGAAGAAAATCTTGCTGGTTCAGAAGTAAATAATGATGAAAATAGTGAAGACGAAGAAGCACCACCAGTAGAGGAAAAGAAATCTAAATCAAAAGCAAAGGCACCAACAAAGAAGAAACAAGATTCGGATGAGGAAGAAGAAACACCAGCACCACCTCCAGTAGAAGAGAAAAAGTCTAAATCCAAATCTAAATCTAAGAAACAAGATTCGGACGAAGAAGAAGAGTCTGCACCTCCAGTAGAAGAGAAAAAGTCTAAATCCAAATCTAAATCTAAGAAACAAGATTCGGATGAGGAAGAAGAGTCTGCACCTCCAGTAGAAGAGAAAAAGTCTAAATCCAAATCTAAATCTAAGAAACAAGATTCGGATGAGGAAGAAGAAGCGCCTGTAGAGGAAAAGTCAAAAAAAAGTAAAGGCAAAAAAAATTGATTTTAATTTATTTTAATTATTAATATTTTATTTATTTTATCAAAATTTTATAAAATTGTGGATTCAAGAAAATTTATAATGATAAAAGTTATTGAAAGAAATAATAATCCAAATGATAATTTTATAAATTGTAATAGACGTAGACAAGCTAATCTAAATATTGAATCCAATATAACACAACAATCAAATTTAGATACTTTATTTTATTCATCATCATCTTCTTCATGTTCTTCATCTGAAGAATAAAAAGTTGATTTATTTATTTAATATAAAAGAATGATTACTTTATAAATTCAATAATCACAACTAAATGACAAATATTTTATATAATAAAACATTTGAATCTGATGTAAAAAATATTGATCTAATTATTAATTTTTTTGAAGATTATAAAACACATCTAAGAAAGAAGGAATTTAAAGTATTCAAAGATTCGATACCAAAAGTTATTGAATTTATGAAATCATTCGAACAAGATTTAATGAAAGAAATATATGAATTTCAGAAGAATGATTCAGATAATGAAGAGTTGTATTCTGATACATATAAAAATTGTGAAAATGAGGATTCTATATCAGAATATGATACTGATACAGATGATGAAGATACTAACAATCATAGAAAAAAATTAGTTATTAAAACAACGGTAAATAAAAATTCATATGAATTTGTCAAATCTAATTTACCTGTTAAATTTAGAAAAGTATAAAAATTGACAAATAAAAATTGACAAAAAAAAACTTTAAAATTTTATTTATTTTTAACAAATCATATAATAATATGAGAATTACAAAAGCTTTTATTACTTCAATTAAAAAAAGTCCATCGGATATTGCTAGAACGTTATCTGATGAAGAACTTGAAAAATTATTAAGAAAATTAGCCGATGCTTATTATAATACAGGTGTACCACTTGTTGATGATACTGTTTACGATATATTATATGATATCCTTAAAGACCGAGATCCGTCAAATCCATTTTTAAAAGAAGCTGGATCTAAAGTAAAAGTTGATAGAAAAAAAGTAGAATTAAAATATCCGATGGGTTCACTTACAAAGATTAAACCCAATGAAGGCGATCTAAATCCTTGGTTAAAAAAGTATTTAGGCCCATATGTGATAAGTGATAAACTTGATGGAGTTTCCGCACAGATTTATAGAACAGATAAAGGTAAATTAGAAATGTATACACGTGGAAAGGGAGATGAAAGTGGAAATGTTGGAGAAGACATTACACATTTATTAAAATATATCAATGTAGGGGATGTTGATTCGATTGATAACGAATGTAGTATTAGAGGTGAATTAATTATTAAGAGAACGGATTTCGATAAAATTAAAGAAGATTATAAGAATATTCGTAATACAGTATCAGGTGTAGTTAATTCAAAAACATTAAATGTTAAATTGGCAAAACTTGTAAATTTTGTAGCATATGCAATTTTAAATCCAGAATTAAAACAAGAAGAACAAATGAAAAAATTAAATAAAATGAAAATAAATTGTGTTGAATATAAGGTTGTTAAAAAGTTAGATGAAAAAATTTTAGAATCATATCTTAAAGAACGTAGAACAAAATCAGAATATGATGTAGATGGTGTAGTAGTTGTTGACTCATCAAAAGTTTATCCATTAAAAGCAGGTAACCCTGATAATGCATTCGCATTTAAAATGGTTTTGGACGACCAATTTACAATAGCTGAGATTATTAAGGTAAATTGGGATTATTCAATGGATTCTTATTGTAAACCAACTGTTACAATTAAACCAGTAGAACTTGTAGGAGTAACTATTACAAATGCCACTGCTCACAATGCTGATTTTGTTTGGACAAATAAATTAGGACCAGGTGCTGAGATAAAGATTATTAGAAGTGGGGATGTTATTCCAAAGATTATGGAAGTTATAAAACCGGCGATTAAGCCACAAATGCCATTAATACCATATGTTTGGAATGAAACAGAGGTTGATATCCTAGTAGATTATACAAAAAAAATTCCACAAGAAGTAAAAGATCGCGTACTTGTAAATCTGTTGATTCATTTCTTTTCAACACTTGGAATTAAATACATATCTGAAGGTATTTTAACAAAACTTGTTTCAAATGATTATAGGTCAGTTGGTGATATTGTTGGAGCAATTATTGAATTGGATGAAGATTTAAATGAAATAGATGGAATAGGTGATAAATTAATTAAAAAGATTGCAAAAGAAATTGAGACACGATTAGATAAAGCCGAATTACATACATTTATGGATGCATCACATATCTTTGGTAAAGGCATAGGGTCTAGAAAATTAAAAGAAATTATAAAAGCATATCCTGATATAATGGCAAACAAAGTTAATGCAAAAACAAGAGATGAAATAAAAGAAAAGATTATAAAAATTGATGGATTTGCAGAATTAACCGCATCAAGATTTGTAAATAATTTAGAGAAATTTAAAACATTTTTTGATGATTTTAATGAAGTTTATGATATAACACATATGATTAAGATTAATAAACCAGATAAAACAAAAACAAATACAAAATTCAAAGATGATGTAATAGTATTTACTGGAGTAAGAGATGATGAATTACAAAAACAAATTGAAAATTTTGGTGCAAAGGTAACAGGTTCTGTATCTAAAAATACAACAATATTAATTACTTCGGATAATCCAGATACAGGAACTGAAAAATATAAAAAAGCTAAAGCATTAGGAATAAAGATTTATACAATTTCTGAATTTAAAAATGTTATGTAAAAATACTTTAAAAAAATATTTATTTATATATGTATATAACTAAAATGACAACTCGAAATAGACGAATAAATAGACAAGTAAATAGAGATATAAATACAAATAAACGGGTAAAATTTTATCATCCCTATTTAAATGAAGAATTAACAGATATAGATGACTGTAATATAAATAAATTAAATAAGAATTTTGATCCATTTAAGAAAATTTTTAATTTTGGCGGGGATGATACTGATGTTTATAGAGAGTCTAATCATATTTATTTTAAAACCGATGTTAATACTGAATCCATAGATAAATTATATAAAAATATTAGATCATATCAAAAAGAAGTTGAATATATTAAGATGTCAAATTCTACAATTACAAATGTGGAACCTAAAGAATTATATATTCACATTACATCATATGGCGGTTCTCTACATGAGGCATATCTAGCTTATGACATAATCAAACGTTCAAGAATGACAATTAATACAATTATTGAAGGATATGCTGCTAGTGCTGGTACAATTATGTCGATTGCGGGTAAACGTAGATATATGACACCTACATCAATTATGCTTATACATCAATTATCAACGGGTATTGATGGTAAATTTGAGGAAATTAAAGATGATTTTGAGAATTCAGAACAGGATATGAAAAGAATTGTTTCTTTATATTTGAAAGAATGTGGAGGTAAAATGAAGAAAAAATATATTGAAGAACAATTAAAACATGATAAATGGTGGGATGCTAATACCGCTCTCAAGAATGGTTTAATTGATGAAATTTGTGATGAAATTATTTATTAAATATAAACTTTATTAATTTAAACTCTTTTAGATGCTTTTGTTTTTTATGTTTTTCATAAAATAATACACCTATTATAATTAATCCAACAATTAAACCAAATTGAATTAATTTATCACGATTTGATTCACTAAAAATTTTTTCCTTTTTATCATATTCAACTAATGGATTTGATAGGACATTATCAACTATTTTATTATTATGTGTTGTATATAAGTGATAAATACATAGAACAATAAATACACCTATAAACCATGATGCAGATATTCTTGTTAAAGCAACAAGTAATATATACAAAATAATAGAATATAGAAGAATTGTTTTAAGATCATAATTTTTATATATTTCTGAAACTACAACTAAAACCATAAGGAATATTAATAAATGTCTTAATAATTTATTATTTTCTAATTGGTAACGAACTTTCATAGTTAATTCACCATAAAATGAATGAGATATATATATCAATTGAAATAATAATAATATTGCTAAGGGTGATATTTTGGGAAATGAAATATTTAACATTTTTACAATATAATATGAAATGAAAATATTTTTATAAATTAGTTAATTCAAATTAGTTAATTCACGTGGCTCATTTGTAACATTAACATTAATCTTCTTTTTTTTACTACTTTCAGTTGCACTCTCACTCTCACTTTCACCTTCACTTGCATTCTCACTATTACTATCACCTTCACTAACAATTTCACCTTCACTTTCACCTTTACTTACACCTTCTCCATCACCTTCACTTTCACTTGTTCTTTTTTCTTCTAACTCTTTTTGTTTTTTTTCACGTTCTCTTTTTTCTCGTTCGTCTCTTTCTTTGTTTTCTCTCTCTTCTCTTTCCCTCTTTTCTATTTCTTCTTTTTCTTTTTTTTCTTTTTCTTTTTTTTCTTTTTCATCATTTGTATGTCCTTGAGAAATTATTGATGATGGGACTGTTGCAGGTCCACAAAATACTGTATTAGTTACTGGTTGTGGTTGCGGATTTGTTGCCTGTTTAACTTGCATTTCTAAAACCGTATTTTTAATTGCCATAATATCTTCTGCTAATATATCAAGAGGTGTTTTTTTAGGTACAGTAGATTTCTGTGATTCTTGCTCACTTTTTTCTTCTCCTTCATCTGTCTGTGTATCTTCATCATCTTTTGTCTGTGTATCTTCATCACCTTCTGTCTGTGTATCTTCTGTTTGATCACCAGAAGCACCTCCCCGAATGTCTTCATCGTTGTCATTATCATCATCATTATTATTTTGATTTCTCTGAAATTCACCAAATTTGCTTTTAAATGAATCAGCTATTCCCATTGCCATTGATGGATTACGAATAGCATATCTTGCTGCTAATAATAACAAAGGATTTCCACCTCCACCATCTTGATTAAATTTATAATATGTTATATTTCCACCTGTTAATTTTAATATATCATTATTAAATTTATATTTCATTAATCCACCACCAAGTTTTTGTATAAGTTCATGGTGGTTATCATTTTTATATTCATAATATGGAACTATTTTATATTTATGATTTTCATCATCTCCACCTATATTTATTTCTTCATCTACTGTCGTCATTATGATATTATTATATAATATAAAAATTGATTTTAAAACTCTATATATTTTAAAGCTATAAATATAATTATGATTATAACAATGCCTCCTAAATCTCTCAAGACACAAGTAAAAGATACAAAGGAAACTAAAACTAAAAAAGTTACAGTTCCTAAGAAAACTAAGAAGGAGAAAGAACCTGAGCCCGAGCCCGAGCCCGAATCAGAACCCAAATCAGAACCCGAACATTCGGAACAAGAACATTCGGAACAAGAACATTCAGAACAAGAACATTCAGAACAAGAACAATCAGAAGATGATAAATGGGAAGAAGATGAATCTGAAATGCGTCGTGTTAAAGCACAGAGACAACAAGAGACTAAAGAAATGAAAGAAATGAAAGAAAGTAAATCACCAGAAGTAGAAGTTAAACGGGACGAAATTAAAGAAGAAGAAGTAGTAAAAGTAAAACAACAAGTACAAACTTTTAAGAAACCACAAGGACGTCGTTTTAATACAAATGGAGATTCATCACAACCAACTGAAAGACAATCAAATGGAAAGTTTCATAATAATTATAATAAGACAAATGAACATTATACCAAGACAAATGATAATTATAAGACAAATGATAATTCGACTTTTAAGAAACCACGAAGTGCTGCTCTAAGTTTTGCATATAAAGATTATCGTGAACTTACACATCCAGCATCAAATGTTACTACAGTTGATCTTCTCCGTATGCTTATTGTTCGTTCAAGTGATGATGGACAAACAAAACTCAAACATTGTCTAGAAGATACACTTCGAGCAATTAATTTAGAATGTAAATTTCCAACAATCCCACGTTTTACTCAACCATCTACACAACAGTAAATGATTATTTTATATTAATTTCTTTATTTATTAATTTCTTTATTTATTAATTTTTTTATTTCATTATAATATAAAAAATGCCTAGATATCCTGACATTAAAGATGATAATTTTTATAAAGATATCAATAACATTTATAAGGATTATAAGATTCCTTCAAAAAAAAAAGAATTTGAGGAGATATGTTTTCCAAAATCATATGAATTACAATTACCACAAAAATTTGTTGCAGAATTTATATCACCAAAAACACCCTATAAAGGTGTTCTAGTATATCATCGAATTGGTGCAGGTAAGACATGTACAGCAATAAGAGTGTCAGAAGTATTCAAAAGATATAGAAAAATTATTGTTGTTTTACCAGCATCATTAAAAGGTAATTTTAGAACAGAATTAAGGTCTGAATGTGCTGGAGATTCATATATAACTAAAGCTGAACGACAAAAATTAAAATTATTACATCCATCAAGTAAAGAATATAAAGAAATTATTAGAATATCTGATGAAAGAATAGATAAAAATTATAAGATATATTCATATAATAAATTTATTGAAAGTGTAAAAGATAAAAGAATTCGATTAAAAAATACTTTATTAATAATTGATGAGATTCAAAACATGGTATCTGAAGAAGGTACTTATTATACAGAATTAAAAGAATTAATAGATTCAGCACCAGATGATCTTAGAACTATTCTATTATCTGCTACACCTATGTTTGATAAACCATATGAAATAGGTTTGACAATAAATCTGCTAAGACCAATTAAACCTTTTCCAGTCGGTGCTGGCTTTAATGAAATGTTTATTGGTACAAAAAGAAATAAAGATGGAACAATAGAATATGAGATGAAGAATAAAGATTTATTTAAAGAGACAATAAAAGGTCATGTATCTTTTTTTAGAGGAGCACCACCATATGTATTTCCATCAATGAAATTAAAATATGTAGAATGTCCAATGTCTGAATTTCAATTTAAAGCATATCAAGATGTATTGAAGAATGAAAAACAAACAATCAAAGTTAATAAAAAAACAAATAAAGTTAACAAAAATACAAATACAGTTAACAAAAATACAAATAAAGTTAACAAAAATACAAATATATCATTAGATGTAGATTTATTACCAAATAACTTTTTTATAGGCACTAGATATGTTTCAAATATTGTATTTCCAAATAAAAAAGTTGGAGATGAAGGGTTAGAATCATTTACAAAAATGAAAATCATATCAGATTTAGATAAATATTCTACTAAATTTAGTGCAATTATGAAGAAAATAGAATCAAGTACTGGAAAAATATTTTTTTACAGTGGTTTTAAAGAATATGCTGGTATTAAATCATTTGTCCATGTATTAAAAGCTTTTGGATATCAGGATTATGCAGAAGCAGGTGAGGGTCCAAAACGTTTTGCAATATGGTCCGGAGATGAAAATATGGCATACAAAGAAGAAATAAAGACAATTTTTAATTTAAAGGAAAATTTATCAGGGACTAAATTAAAATTAATTTTAGGTTCATCGTCAATTAAAGAAGGTGTTAGTTTTGCAGGAGTTAGGCAAGTACATATTTTAGAACCTTATTGGAACATTCCACGTCTAGAACAAGTTATTGGCAGAGCATCTAGATTTTGTTCACATAAAGATCTAGAAGAAGAAAAAAGAGATGTTAAAGTATATGTTTATCTTGCCACAGCGCCAAAGGGTAAGATTGAAACCGTTGATACATATATCTATGGGTTATCAAAGAATAAAAATAAATTGACATCAGAGTTTGAGTTATGCATAAAACAATCAGCAATTGATTGTGAATTAAATAAGAATGCTAATCAAGATGATAATACTCGATTTAAATGTGATGTGTAAATGAATATT
>Ga0194130_10001625_pt1 | contig 35350 bp, 30 predicted proteins | sample TA2KigsurfametaG_FD_160084 | JGI IMG/M metagenome (GOLD analysis project Ga0194130, IMG submission 160084) | Freshwater microbial communities from Lake Tanganyika, Tanzania - TA2015050 Kigoma 12 surface | ecosystem: Environmental > Aquatic > Freshwater > Lake | place: Tanzania: Lake Tanganyika...
ATCTCGTATCCCCTTTATGTGATAGTGATTGGATGGATACAAAATATCACCATGCCGAAAATGCATGGTTCATTTTTGAATTAAAAAAGAAATAATATGTCAAGAATTGCCGGGATACATTCCTCAAGGGTAGGATCTCATAACTGTGTGAGCATGTTGAAGTCAGTAAAAACTGATGAAAACTGGAATGTAAATATTGAAGAGAACAAGATTTGTGTGTTAGGGTCAGTGGCCAAAAAAAATGATAATTTTTCTGCAGCTGGTGTCAGCATAGTTATTGACGGTATAGTGTATAACCATTCTATCATAGACAAAGAAAATGCGATTGGGTCCCCTATATTCAAATTGTACCGGAAGTATGGATTTGAGGGCGCAGTCCAAAGACTGAATGGGGATTTTGCAATCGCTCTTTATGATTCTAACGATCAAACACTTTGGATAGCACGTGATCGGGTTGGTGTAAAACCGATATACTATTCAGCTAAGAACGGCGAACTTGCTTTTGCCTCACGTCCAAAATCATTGTTACAATTAGACTGGATCACAAGCGAACCAAATTCGCGATTTGTTGGCCGGTTTGCAGGCGGCCATTATCGGTATATTGACAATGATCCACATGAATCACCTTATGAAGAAATTGCTCAGCTTCCGACCGCCCACATACTTCGTTACAAAAATAACGAAGTTAAAATCTCGGCATATTGGAAACTTTCGGAAGAAGAAAACTGGAAGTCTACGGAACTGGAGCTTGCTGAAGAATACAGATCATTACTCTCAGATGCTGTAAACATCAGATTTTCCTCAGCAGATAAGCCAGCATTTACGCTTTCAGGTGGTATGGATTCATCTTCGGTTCTAGCGAGTGTTGTTAAAAAAACAGGAATAAAGCAACACGCATTTTCATCAGTGTATGTTGATAAGACTTATGATGAATCTGATGAAATTGCATCAATGCTTGAATCATCTGTTGAAGAATGGCATCGTGTGGTACTTGATAACAAGCCAGATGTCTTCGCAAACGTCAGAAAAATGATAGATGCTAATGATGAGCCCGTTGCCACAGCGACCTGGTTATCTCACTTCCTACTGTGTGAAGAAGTAAAAAACCAGGGATTTGGAAGTCTCTTCGGCGGCTTAGGCGGTGATGAGTTAAATGCCGGGGAATATGAGTATTTCTTTTTTCACTTTGCTGATCTCATCAAGAATGGCAAGAGTGACATTTTTTTGAAGGAAGTTGAAAAATGGTCAGAATATCATGATCATCCAGTTTTTAAAAAGAACCTTAGTGTTGCGAAGGAAAGTGTAGAACGCATGGCACATCTTAACCATCCAGGTCTATGTCTGCCAGATCTTAAACGCATGCATAAGTATGCTGCGACGGTAAATAGTGACTTTTTCGATTTTTCAAGATTTGAACCGCAGATGGTTCATCCGTTTACATCCTATTTAAAGAATCGTACCTATCAGGACATATTTTATGAGACTGCTCCATGCTGCCTCAGAGCTGAAGACAGGCAGACACTTGCTTTTGGCCTAGACAATTTCGTTCCATTCTTTGATCATCGGTTATTGGAGTTTATGTTCAGAGTGCCAGGTGATCTGAAAATCAGGGACGGTGTAACAAAAATCCTACTACGCGAGGCAATGGATGGAGTTTTGCCTTACGAAACAAGGGGACGGATTAAAAAAACGGGTTGGAACGCACCTGCACATATGTGGTTTTCAGGAAAAGGGCTGGAAGAATTGAAAGATATGGTTCATTCGCAACAATTCAGGCAGCGCGGTATTTACAACATAGATGAAGTAGACAAGATAATTGTAGAGCACGCGGAAATTGTTGAAACGGGAGTAGTGAAGGAGAATCATATGATGTTTTTGTGGCAGATGGTCAATCTTGAATTGTGGATGCAAAGTATCCAGTGAGTTTAAGATAAACAGTGGATATCAAGAAAACGTTAATGGTAATAACAAAGAAATATGAAAGTTTCGGAACCTTAAGTACAAAGACTTACGGAAGGAAATTATTAGGAAATTTTCGACAGAATATTGGTAGAGTAATTGATAATCACCGGTCGGCTGATTATACGTCAGTACTTACAACTAGTGATATTTTACCTTATATTGCTATTTCACCAAACATCACAACTTATAACAGTTTATATAGCAGATATCTTTCAGTGATAGATGTTGATGAACTTGCAAAAGTTATCAATGAGTTCATACTTGGTTTTGAAAAGCAAACGGGTTTCTGGCAAGTTAAATTAATCAAGTCTTATTTTTTTGCCTTCCTTATGGATGACTGGTGTGAACGCGTGGAACATGCCTTTAAAATTTTCGAAAGCGAAAAGGGAAGATTGTTTTATGTTGGTCAGCGAACCGAGTCGGATTACAAGATATACAATGGTATTAGTCATTCGTTCTATCCTAATACATCCGTGGAAAGATTATACTCTTTTTCTGATGACATAATTAGTCGTTTGGGACATGTCTTGAATAAAATAAAGAAGGCACGGGAGTTAGAACTTAACAGGTTTCTAAACGGATTTTCTGAAGAAACTACACTACCGACTTTATGTGGAGGCAAGAAAATAATTGTTATTGGAATATTGGAGGGTCGACGTATTGCCCGGATTGCGGAACTTCATCGTGAGCTGACTTTGCGCGGTTACGAAGTTGTACTATTTTCGGCGCTTCACAAAAGAGAGACGCTGGTTGAAACTAAGAAATTCCCTGAGTTGTTGTCCTCATTCGTACTAGACAATTCCTTAATAACAAAAGCTGAGGCAACTAAGGTTTTGAATCAAAGTAAATCGGAGTTACTTAAACTTTGTAAATTGTTCAGAAACTCTGGAGAGCTAAAAAGTTATACCTATAGAGGAGTGCCTCTTCTTGATATTTGTTGGGAAGACCTGGAGAATGTAATTTTGATGCGGGGAATGCAAGTTGCAATTAATACCAGCTGTATTCAGAAGTTTATGAAATATTACCCGGTTGCCGGTTTTATTGGAATGGACAACAGCGTCGCGACCTCTGTATGGATAAATGAATGTAATCAAAAGGACATTCCTACTTTCTTCCATTATTACAACGCCGCGTTGTCACCTATTGTTTATAAATTGCTTTTAGAATCGTTCCAGCCAAAAGTCTGGCTTCTCGGAGGTGAAAGGCAAATGGAGTTTTTCAAGAGCTTAAATCCTAAGGGAAATTATCAGGTAACAGGCGACATATTCGCTGATACAATTGTGAAAGGTGATAAAGATGTAATACGAAAAGTAATTAAAGATAAAATCAATATAAGAGGAGAGGAAAAGGTCGTTGTTCTGGTATCATCATATATTGTCGCAGATTTCACTATCGAACGAAAGAAAATGTTGTTTCAAAGTGTCGCTTTATCCGCAGCTCAATTGGATATGCAATTAGTGGTTAAAGCCCATCCGAACGAGAATCTGGAAACTTTACTGTCTGAAATGGACTCGTGGGATGTTAAGGCACCCATTTTTCAAACGGAAAGCATTCGGGACGTATTTATTGCGGCAGATGTGGTTTGTATGTATTTTAGCGAAGCGGCTCAACAAGCAATGTTAGTGGGTGTACCCGTTATTTCATTAATCCCCGAGGAAATGGTGGATGATTTTGATAAACACTGGAACTACTATTCGTCAGGCGCTGTTGAATACGTTCCACTAGGCTCCTCGCCATTAAACGCAATAAAAGGTATCGTGTTCGATGAGTTGATCCGCGCAAAGTTATTAACTAAAGCTTCCGACTATACAATAGGAGTACTCGGAAAGAATGATGGTAACAATGCCAGCCGCTTTGCAGAAAAGGTTCACACATTCATCAACTAATGTATATACAGTCACAATACAGCTTAGTATACTGTAATGGTATTCTTAAGAAAATGCCAACCAGCATAATTGTAAGGATTAGACCGTGAGTTTAGTTATTAAGCTAGCAAACTTACTCACCACCAGACATAAACAAGGTATTCTGGTTTTACTTGTGCTTATGGTGGTTGGAATGTTGTTCGAGACTATGAGCATTGGATTGATAATACCCGTGTTCACAATCCTGTCAAAAAGTGAAGTGGAAATCGCTAACTCCTACATAGGTCCGTTTGTGAAGTACCTTGGTAACCCACCTGTTGAAAAACTCATTGTCATTGTTATGGTGATAATGGTGTTAGCCTACATGGTGAAAAATATTTATCTGGGCTTCCTAACCTGGGCACAGGTTAAATTTGCTAACTCCGTTCAGGTTTATTTATCACAAAAGCTTTTTTCGGTTTATTTATATCAACCGTACATTTTTCACCTGCAGCGAAATTCAGCTCAACTTGTAAGAAATGTTTTAGGGGAAGTCAGTCAGATACAGGCCGCAGTAACCCAACTAATGACGCTTTTTACTGAATTGGGCATCATACTGGGTATTTCGGTACTGCTAGTCGCCACGGAACCAGTTGGCTCGATATCGATTTTCGTCTTTTTAGGGAGTGTTTCATGGTTGTCCAACAAGCTGACAAAATATAAGATAGTTCAATGGGGTGCAGAACGTTTGCATTATGACGGTCAGACCAATCAACATTTGATGCAAGGATTATCAGGTGTGAAAGATGTTAAGATATATGGTAGAGAAGAAGCGTTTCTTAAAATATTCTATAGATATCAAACAAATCGTGCTAAACTTAACCGGAGATATTCAGTGATTGCTACAATACCCAAGCTATGGCTAGAATTGTTGGCCATTATCGGGCTTGCTGCATTGGTTATAATAATGTTAGCACAAGGTAAACCAGTATCGAATATACTACCTACGCTAAGTTTATTTGCTGTAGCTTCTTTCAAGTTAATGCCATCGATGAATAAGATCCTAAATGCTATCCAGGGTCTTAATTTTACAAGAGCCTCGATTGAGATGGTTTCATCTGAATTGTCTTACACCTTTGATCATAGAGAAGAAATACTTGATACAAGTAAAGCACTAAAGGATAGTATTTCGATTGACAAGATTACTTTTTACTACCCGGGAACTGTGAAACCAGCTCTTGAGAATGTATCCGTGAAGGTAAAAGTTAATCAGTCGGTAGGAATCGTAGGGAGTTCCGGATCCGGGAAGAGTACATTGGTTGATATATTGTTAGGGATACTTTCACCCTCAGCAGGGAGAATATTGGTAGACAATGAGAATATTTTCGTTTCAGTTACTAAAACACGGGAATGGCAAAATCAAATAGGATATGTGCCTCAGACTATTTACCTGACTGATGATACATTGCGAAATAACATCGCATTTGGAATAGAAGTCAAAAACATTGATGATGACGCCATCGATAGAGCATTAAAAGCTGCTCAGTTAGATGAGTTCGTCGATAGTCTTCCCGAAGGGCTAAAAACAATGGTTGGAGAACGGGGTGTTCGGCTGTCTGGAGGGCAGCGGCAACGTATAGGCATTGCCAGAGCGCTGTATCACAATCCACCCGTTCTTGTATTGGATGAGGCTACAAGTGCTTTAGATCAAATCACCGAGCAGGGTGTAATGAATTCAGTTAAGCTTTTAAAAGGAAAAACAGTTATCATTGTGGCGCACAGATATTCAACAATTGAGCATTGTGACTGGATCATAAAGTTAAGCCACGGCAAACTGGTATCGCAAGGACCTGCAACTGAAATACTTCATAAACAATAAGAAATTAAATTTAAATTTTTGCTAATGCTAAACAGTCTTTTAAACAAAATTGGCTATCAAAAAAAGCCCCTGCCAGCCTTAGAGGCTGAATTTAAGAACCGCGTCATCGAAGAGGAATTTTGGAATATCTATAACCAATGCCGTGAGTATACGATGACATCTCCTGAGCGAATGTATTCCTTGTATAAAGCTGTTAAATACGTTGTTCAAGCAAAATTAGAAGGTGATTTCGTAGAATGCGGGGTATGGAAAGGTGGGAGCGCCATGGTGATAGCTTATACTTTAAAAGCGCTAAGGTTAACAGATAGAGACATTTTTTTGTATGACACATTTGAAGGAATGTCCGAGCCTACTGAACACGATATGAAAAACTCTACAGTAGACGGCAACCATGTAAGGAAGTATTGGGAGGAGCAGCAAAAAGGTGGTATAAATGAATGGTGTTACTCATCATTAGATGAAGTTCGGAGCAATTTGGAGCGCACAGGATACCCAATGAGTCAAATACATACAGTTAAAGGAAAAGTTGAGGATTCCATTCCTAATACCATCCCTAAAAAAATAAGTCTTTTGCGACTAGATACTGACTGGTATGAGTCGACCAAACATGAATTAATGTATCTTTACCCAATTTTAACCGATAAAGGCGTTTTAATAATTGATGATTATGGCTCATGGGCGGGAGCCAAAAAGGCTGTAGATGAGTTCTTTGCAGATACCCCGATATTATTGAACAGGGTCGATACAACAGGACGTATAGGGGTTAAATAAAACGATGAATTAGATAGTAGAACAAAAATATAAGAATATGGCAACAAGTTTATTTATACAGGTAAAGCAAAAAATTAAGGATTTCATTCATGAAAGCCTGATGTCTGAGGATTTTGACCACGCAGTTAAAAAGCTAAAGGAAACTGAAGCTGAGCACAACAAAAAATATGGCACACAATTCCATGTTCCATTCCAGTTTGTAGGTCGCAGGCACTTTAGTACCATTGGCCCGAGCCAGGTGATGAAGGAAATTACAAAGTTGTTTGAGCTAATTAAAAGTGAGAATCCAAAAGTAGTACTTGAGATAGGAACTGATAAAGGTGGTACATTGTATTTATGGTGTCAGGCCGCAGCTGAAGACGCTACAATTGTTTCAATTGATCTGTCAAGCAGACGAAGATATTCTCCCAGACGCCGCGATTTATATGCAAAATTTGTTAAGAGCGTTCACCAAAAACTTCATTTCCTGCCATTTAGTTCACACGAACAGTCTACTGTTGATAAAGCCTGCGCTTTGTTTGGAAATAAGAAGATTGACTATTTATTTATTGATGGCGATCATACTTATGAAGGAGTAAAGCAGGATTATATCATGTTTTCACCGCTAGTAAAAACTGGGGGACTTATCGCGTTTCATGACATCAAGACAGTAAGACCTGATTGTGGAGTACGTGAGGTTTGGGAAGAAGTTACCAAAGATATGGTAAAAGAAAATTATTGGGAATATGCGGAAAATGACTATGGACCATTGGGTGCTGGAATTGGTGTAATTAGGAAGGTCTAAATAGTTAAAAGAGCTCTATTAGTATGGCAGTTTTATTAATTTACAAGGAGAACCCTCAGGATCCTTGTCTACAGGCAATGAAGAGGTGGATTTGTAGATTATCCAGGAAGTCGATCTATTTCCGATTCAGACATAGTGAACGGGGTAGGTTTGAAACAAAAGAGGTTAACCCAAGGCTGCTAAAAATACTTAAAAATCGGGAGGTCACTTGTATTATGGACTGGCTTGGCTTATTTAACCGAGCCGAAGTTGAACTGCTTAAAGCAAAGGGTATTGTGTATTTTCGTTATCTAAACGGTTTTACATCTCTCCATTGTGGTCATATTCCAGATCAGAAGGAATTTTTTGATCTGCTACGGCTTACGGATTTTTATATGGTTCCCGAAAAAAATCATATTCCGATTTTGAAGGACGAGAAAATTAATGCTGTACACTCTCCTTTCTTCGCCGATCCGCACATTTATAAGCCTTTAAAGTTAAGGGCAGATCTCTACGATTTCTTTTTTGTAGGAGCTGTCAATTCGCATTGGGCTAGAAATAGGCAGGAGTTTTTAGAAAAGCTGGCAGAACATTACCGTACCGTAATCGTGGCCGGTCCTGACGCTAAGATTGCCAAAGCACATTGCCTTCCGCAAATAACTTTTGAGCCCTTAGTTAATTTATTGCAAAATCAAAGTAAAATAGTTTGCGGTAGTGATTACCTGCCCAGCGTGGAGCCATATAATAGTCGAATTAAAGATGCTTTCATAGAATATGATTTAAACTATACTATACGGGCGCGGACCTATACAGTTCTAGCATCCGCCCGACCATATTTAGTTGAAAGTCATAATGATATTAATGAAGCATTTGAGAGCGGAAAAGAAATATTGACATGGGGAAGTTATGACGAATTATTGGAAGTTGCTTCAAGGGTAATAGCTGACAAAAGGTACCTACAGAATGTCGGAGACGCCGGTTATAACGCCTTTTTGTCAAAACATACTATTTTTCATCGACTACAGGAATTCGAATCACTATCGGGACTTGCGCTATTTCCTGATCTTAAAAAATATATTTCATGGACAAATCAAAAGCACCGCTGATAACGATTGGTGTTGTTAGCTGCAACAGATTTTATTATTTACGCGCGTTATTGGAGTCGGCAAAATTATGTGTTACTTATCCTAATGTGCAGTGGATAGTAGTAGATAACGCATCTATCGAGCCGGGTTTAGTAGATTATCTGAAAGCTCAGACTTTTATCGATTCGCTTATATTAAGAGAAGAGCGTTCTCCTAAATCCGAACATCCCGAAGCGCTTAATATTATCACCGAACAGGCAAAAGGAGAGTATATTATTATCTTATCTGATGATGTACAGTTTATAAGGAAGAATTGGGAGTGGGATATAATAAACATCCTAAATAAGTATCAGGAGATAACTTCTGTTTCTCTTTCTGCCCTTAGGAAAGTTACCTTGGAGCGTTATTTTAAAGGAATCACATACGAGCGGTTTAAGCACATCGCTTACGATATTAAGCATCGGCGAGTGGTCAGAGCTCAGAGGTCGTTCAAAACGGATAAGGGCGTAATTTTCAGATCTTTTGGATATATGCGTGAGCCTATCGACGGAGTTGGAATGTTGATCGCATCACGTACAGCCTTATGGAAAAAACTTGGCCCATGGAAAACGAATGCAGCAAGCAGTGATAGTATCGATTCCAGTGCCGGGGGAGAAGCCGACATGCTTAAAAGAGCTATTGGATATAAGGTGAAAGGGCATATGGTTACACCCATTGAGCCAGTGATCGCCACAATTGTAACTGATAGCGAAGGCTTAAACGCAAGGGTTAGAAACAATACACGGTTTGGCAAATATTTGCCTCCGCACGGTGATCTATACTATGAAATTAATGATAAATTGGAAACGTATACTGATTTTCCATTTTCCTTTGAATCAGTAGTGGCTCCTGTTAAATTTGAACTGCCTTTAGATGAGGCAGGGAATCTTATTAAAGGTTCTGTGAACTTTACAATTGCAAACGAAATAGAATAAGATGCCTTATAATATATTATGATAAACTTCGACAATAAAATTTTTCTCATAACTGGGGGGACAGGATCTTTTGGGAATGCTGTTTTGAAGCGATTAATAGCCTCTGACTGCAAAGAGATCAGGATTTTTAGCCGTGATGAGAAAAAGCAAGATGATCAGCGTAAATTGTATTCAAATAGTAAAATTAAGTTTTACATCGGGGATGTACGTGACTACCAAAGTGTTTTAAACGCGGTTCGGGGGGTTGATTACATTTTTAATGCCGCTGCTTTAAAGCAGGTTCCTTCCTGTGAATTTCATCCGATGGAAGCTGTTAAAACGAATGTACTAGGAACCGATAATGTACTTGAAGCTGCAATCCAAAGTGGCGTCAAGAAAGTAGTTTGTTTGAGTACTGATAAAGCGGTATATCCTATCAACGCAATGGGCATCTCCAAAGCAATGATGGAAAAAATAGTTGTTGCTAAGTCCAGAAGCTTAGATGCTCAACGCACCGTAGTGTGTGGAACAAGATATGGCAACGTGATGGCATCAAGGGGATCTGTAATTCCTTTATTTGTGGACCAAATTCTTGAAGGTGTGCCCATTACGATAACAGATGCGGAAATGACTCGTTTCATGATGACGCTTGAAGACGCTGTAGATTTAGTACTTTATGCCTTTGAATATGGGAACAATGGCGATTTTTTTGTTCAGAAAGCACCTTCCGCTACGATTAAAGTTCTTGCGACCGCGGTAACGAGGTTGTTGGGGCGGCCGAGTCACCCTATACACGTCATTGGGACCCGGCACGGGGAAAAATTATACGAGAGTTTATTAACCCGTGAAGAGAAGGCTTCAGCAGAGGATTTGGGGGATTATTTTAGAATTCCACCTGACCTTCGTGATTTAAATTACGAGAAATATATAGAGGAGGGTGAAGAGAAAATCACCGTAAGTGAAGATTACAATTCACACAACACAGAAAGGCTTGACGTTGACGGCATGGAAAAACTGTTGTTAAAATTGGATTTTATCCAGAAAGTACTAAAAAGGGCATCTGTTAGTTAATATGTCATGAAGTTGCTTATTACAGGCATAAATGGATTTATCGGGAAGAATGTGTTTACTTATTTTTCAGAAAATAAGGATATCGATCTGCTCACCTATTCTCATAATCAAACCGATGAGGTGCTGGCAAGTCTTCTGCTTTCCTGCGATTTTATCATTCATCTTGCCGGAGTTAACAGGCCGGAATCAACGGAAGAATTTAAAACCGGGAATGTGGATCTTACCAACAAGTTATGCCGTATACTCTCAGAAAACAAATTAAGTATTCCCGTTATTTTTGCTTCTTCTACTCAAGCCTTGCAGAACAATGTATATGGTGAGAGTAAACAGGCAGCAGAATACGCTCTGTTAGATTATTCTGCCAAGCAATCAGCGCCTATTTTTATTTTTAGATTGCCAAATGTATTTGGGAAATGGGCAAAACCTAATTATAACTCAGCAGTAGCGACATTTTGTCACAATATTGTAAATGACCTGCCAATTCAAATAAATGATGGATCTGCTAGTGTAACATTAACCTATATTGACGATGTGATTCTGCAGTTTGAAGCGATAGTCCAGGGTGATTATTCTGCAATGCCGTTTGTTCCTGTTAAAAACCAGTATAAGATTACGGTTTCTGAGCTCGCAGACAAAATTATTTCATTCAAATCCGAAAGAGCAAACTTAATGATCTCCAAAGTAGGTACTGGTCTTGATAGGGCATTATATGCAACCTACATCAGTTATTTAAAGCCCGATCAATTTTCCTACAAGCTTACTAAACATACAGATAATCGTGGAAGCTTTGTTGAGATGCTGAAAACTACAAATTCTGGACAATTTTCTTTTTTTACGGCATATCCGGGCATTACGAGAGGAGGGCACTTCCACCATACAAAAACAGAGAAATTTTTGGTAGTGCACGGCAAGGCACTCTTTAAGTTTAGGAATGTAATTACCAACGAATATTTTGAGCTAGAGACTAATTCCGAAACACCGGAGGTAGTAGATACAATTCCCGGATGGATACACGATATAACTAATTGCGGTGCCGAAATAATGATTGTGATGCTGTGGGCTAATGAAGTTTTTAATCCTCTCTATCCAGATACTTACAATAGAAGCCTAAAAAATGAATAAATTAAAAGTTGCTGTTGTGGTCGGCACCCGCCCTGAAATAATTCGACTGTCACGGGTAATAGCAAAAATTGACGAATTTTGTGATTTGGTACTAATTCACACAGGTCAAAATTATGATTTTGAGCTGAATGAGATTTTTTTTAGTCAATTGGCTATTCCTACGCCTCATCACTTTTTAAATGCAGCTGCATCAAATGCTGCGCAAACTATAGGTCAAATTATCATTTCGGTTGATGAGGTGCTGCAAAATGTGCAGCCAGATGCTATTGTGATATTAGGGGATACAAATAGTGCTTTATCTGCTATAGCTGCAAAGAGAAGGAAAATACCCATTTTCCATATGGAAGCAGGAAACCGTTGCTTTGATCAGCGTGTTCCGGAAGAGATAAATCGTCGCATTGTTGACCATATATCCGACATAAACCTAACTTATAGCAGTATAGCCAGAGAATATCTACTAAGGGAAGGAATTCCTCCGGATATGATTATTAAAACTGGTAGTCCGATGTTAGAAGTATTAAATTTCTATCAGACTAGTATAAATGAGTCAATGGTACTTGGAGATCTTGGCCTAAAGCCCAATGGTTATTTCGTTATCAGTGCACATCGGGAAGAAAACATTGATTCGGAGATAAATTTTAAAAAGCTTACTAATTTACTTAACGCCCTTGCTGAAAAATATAAATTGCCAATTATTGTTTCTGCACATCCTAGAACAGCCAAGAAATTTTCGAATAATGATGTGAAATTTAATAGCTTGATACAGCTATTAAAGCCTTTGGGCTTTCCCGATTATATAAAGCTCCAGGTAAATTCAAAAGCGGTTTTATCAGATAGTGGCACGATTACAGAAGAGTCATCGATTTTAAATTTTCCAGCTATTAATTTACGTGAGGCTCATGAGAGGCCAGAAGGGATGGAGGAAGCGTTTGTGATGATGACCGGTTTGAATCAAGATATTGTTTTTAGCGCTTTGGATATGCTGGAACAACAGGGACGCGGAGTTACTCGGACATTGCATACTGTAGATGACTATTCCTCGTCTAATGTTTCTGACAAGGTCGTTCGAATTATTCATAGCTACACGCATTACGTTAACCGAAAGGTTTGGAACAAATAAATCTTAGTGATACTTATTCATGAAACTTACATCAAGGCAATTAAATAAAGAATTAGGCAAAAAATCTTACCGACGTTTTCTGCTGAACGATAAATTGACAGATATCTTTAAAGACTTTCAAGTTACCAGGGTTGTCGATCTCGGTGGGTCCAATGTAGAAGGAAAAAAATATTTTAAATATCCCAAACACAAAGCCAAGGAATGGATCACAATTAATATCAGCGAAGAAGCTCTGCCGGATGTAATTGGATCTATCTATGAAACAGGGCTTGAAAACGCCAGCGTAGATGCGGTAGTATGTACAGAAGTGTTTGAACATTTGGCAGATCCTTTTGCTGCAATTGCGGAAATAAAAAGAATCCTAAAACCTGGGGGGATTTTTATAGGATCAACGCCATTTTTATTTAAAGTTCATGGCGACCCAGATGACTATTTCAGATATACAGAGAGCGCCTTGCGAAACGTAATTTTAAAGGATTTTTCAAAAGTAGAATTATTCTCAATGGGCGGGGGATTGGGAACTGTTGGAATGCTAATTACTCAGGTTACCAATGACATGAAATATCGTCTCATTAGATATGCTTTTATTTTCTTATCCCGTATGATGATTTTGACAGATTATAAAATGGGACATGAGCGTAAAGCCGACCTGACAACGGGTTATATTTGGAGATGCGAATTATAAATTGATTTGTCTTGAAAAAAGTCCTGAACCAAATATAAAGACATGAATAAACTGATAGAAGCTGATCTTTACCGCTATTGTAGAAATACCGGGTTTAATGCTTTTATAACTGGATTGAGATCTCCTGGATTTCATTATATGTACTTTTTTAGAAAAGCTGTAGCTTGTAACAGAAAGTCACTTATTGGTTTGTTCTACAGGTTCTTCGTAAGAAGATACATGTTTAAGTATGGTTTTCAGATACCTATATCCACATCGATCGGACCTGGGTTTTACATAGGTCATTTTGGAACAATTGTGATAAATGAAAATGCAAAAATTGGCAAAAATTGCAATGTCGCGCACGGTGTGACAATTGGTCAAGCTAACAGAGGTAAGATGCGGGGCTGTCCGGTGATCGGTGACAAAGTATGGATAGGAACGGGTGCAGTTATTGTTGGTCGAGTCAGCATTAAATCTAATGTCTTGATTGCTCCCAATTCGTTTGTGAATTTTAATGTTCCTGATAATTCAGTTGTATTAGGAAATCCCGGTAAAATCATTTCCAAAGCGAATGCAACCGAAGGTTATATTAATTCTATCCTAAATTAAGGTTTTGCCGCATGATGGTATTTAAGTTTTTATTCTTTTTAATAGGATTGTTGCGGGGCCTTATCGAAGGATGGAAATATCCGAAATCCGATCAGAGTATAATAAGTTTTTTAAATGAGCCTAGCTTTGGACATAAAATTACGGGACTTGATTACCTCGCCAGGCTTTTTCCGAGAGAAAGGATTGTTTTATATGTGCTTGTTAATAGTAAGATAAATAAGTACCTTTTTGATCTGTACAGAGAATATATTTCACCGGTTTTTGTATACCCCATATCGGCTAAGTACAATTATTTCCGGATTTGTGCACCAGCTGAAGCGTTGGGTATAAAAAAAGGGATTCAGATGGCCTTCATATTCAGGTCGGTGGAATTTTTTATTCCTCATCCTGTAACGCTATACAGAGCAATGAATATGGAATACGAAAAAATGTCTGTATATAAGTTTTCGGATAATGAAGTTAAGGTTCCTTACGAAACATTTTATTCTCATGGCTTTTTGCTGGAACACGTCAAACTTAACTCGATCGGGCTGAAAAAAGACGACCTGAGCAGTGTTCATCGTGCTATAAAAAAGGCCATACCTGAGGCGTCGGACAAGGTAATTAGCTTTATTTTCAGAAATGATGGCAATAAGCATCTTACCTTCCATGACAAGATTAGAGATAGTGGACCAGTAAAAAACTATCAGGAGGCTATCAATTTTTTGTCGTCTAAAGGCTATGGAATTTTGTTATTTGGAGAATTGGATTTTTATGAATTTCATAAGATCAAGAACGTTGTGGAAGCATCCAGATTGGATTGTAATCAGGATTTATTAAACATTTTTTCACTAACCTACTCTTATTTTATAGTAACTCAGCATTCTGGTCCAATTCATCTGGCTAATATTGCTTCAGTTCCGGCCGTGATTACAGATTTTCTCCCATTATGGCAAGGTTCATGTGGGAGTAAGGATATTTTCGTGCCTAAAAACTTCTATGTAAGAGATGGAATGCGAAGAATCTCCCTTAGAACCATCTTTTCCAAATATAGTGATCTGTTTTTTGGTGCTTATGATAAGTACCTGGAATTGGAAGTAGGCCCATCATTACCAGAAGATATCACAGCGGCTGTTGTTGAAATGGAGAATCAACTCGATATAAGCAGTAATTATCAGCCAGATCACGAATTGTTGAAAAATTATAGAAGGATGATCCCGGCTAAAAGTCTTCACGCATACAGAAAGAATAGAATTTCAAATCAATTATTAAAGAAAGAGTTTTCATGAAAAGAGCAATTGTTACAGGTGGGCTTGGCTTTATTGGCAGCCATCTCGTTGAGATATTGGTAGAAAGAGGGTACGATGTTATAGTAATAGACAACCTTGCAACAGGCAGGTACGAAAATGTTGAAAATGTAAGATCTCAAATACAAGTAATCGAAAATAGCCTCGATTCTCATGAGGTACTAGACAAAATTTTTCAGAAAGGTGATCTTGTTTTTCATTTGGCGGCGCTTGCCGATATCGTTCCAAGCATAGAAAATCCTGATAAGTATTTTCAAGCGAATGTGGTAGGAACGTATAACGTAGTAAGAGCGGCAGCAAATTGTAAAATTAAAAAACTTGTCTATGCCGCTTCATCTTCTTGTTATGGAATACCTGACCATTACCCTACTTTAGAAACTTCCAGGATAGATCCTAAATATCCCTATGCTTTAACTAAACAACTCGGTGAAAGTATCACCCAGCACTGGTGCGAAGTATATAAGGTACCGGTAATATCAACCCGCTTTTTCAATGTATATGGGCCCCGTGCAAGAACCAAGGGTACCTATGGTGCTGTTTTCGGAGTTTTTATTGGCCAATATGTTAATAATGCCCCTCTTACCATAGTTGGAGATGGTTCACAAACTCGGGACTTCACATTTGTAACCGATTTGTGTGAAGGTTTAGTTTTAGCAGGAGAATCTGACGTAAAAAGTGGTATTTTTAACCTTTCTTCAGGGAAGCCAGTTAGCGTAAAGTATATAGCTGACCTAATAAGTAAAAATCAGGTTCATATTCCGAAGCGACCGGGAGAACCGGATATTACTCATGGAGATAATACCAGTTTTAAGAAAACTTTTAATTGGTCACCAAAGGTAACAATCGAAGAAGGTGTTGGTAAATTGATGGCTGATACTTCATGGGCCAAAGATGCGCCTGTTTGGACACCAGAATCGATTTCCAAAGCAACGGAGGCTTGGTTTAAATATTTATCATAAAATGAATAAAAAAATAATAGGCGATCTGAATGAAATAAAATCCATACATGGTAATTTGATCTTATGTCATGGTGTTTTTGATCTTTTTCACATTGGGCATTTAAACTATATACAGGAAGCAAAAAAACTCAATCTACCACTTGTAGTGAGTTTAACCGGAGATAAATATGTGAATAAGGGTCCGGGTAGACCGAGATTTAAAGAATTTGAGCGTGCAAAAATGATTGCTGCACTGGAGGATGTCGATTATGTATATATAAATCAGGAATCTGATGCAATATCACTGATAAAAAAGCTAAAACCAGTATATTATTGTAAAGGTAAGGACTATGCAGATAGTACCGAGGATATCACTCAAAAGATAGGTCTTGAAGAGCTGGCAGTTATTGAGGTAGGTGGGGAACTTAAAATAATATATACAGACCTTGAAAGCTCTTCAGAACTCATAAACCAAAATATTTCTTCGTTAAATTCAACACAGCTTGAGTTTATATCCAGGGCAAAATCTGTAACTACAGTAAAAGACGTTATCGGTGTGATGGACAAGCTGTCCAAACTTAAAGTATGCTTAATCGGTGAAATAATTCTTGATAAGTACGTTTTCTGTAATCCTGAGAATCTCTCTTCTAAGAGTCCAACAGTATCCTCCAAATATTTGTACGAAGAAACATATTTAGGTGGAGTTTTGGCTGTAGCTCGTAACCTTCACGAGCTCGGAGTAGAGGTAGAAGTGTATACATTAACCGGGCCTGATCTTGATGGAACTGACATTCGAGAGAAATTAAATAAGCTTCAGTTTCCTGTACACCAGTTTGAAACAGCAAGTCCAACCCCAATAAAGACGAGGTATATAAAGCCAGAGAAAAATCAAAGGCTTTTTGAATTATTTAACATTAATACTGAAAAAACTTATCTGGAAGATAAATCAGAGCTAATTCAAGCTTTGAGAAATAAAATGTCTTCGTACGAACTTATACTAGCTGCCGATTTTGGTCATGGTTTGTTTAACGTGGAAATGCTTGAATTTCTGAAAGAATATTCTAATATAACATTTCTAAATGCACAGACCAATAGCGAGAATTATGGTTTTAATTTGATCACTAAGTTTGATAAACTAGCATATTTCAGTATTGATGAGCGGGAAGCGCGATTGGCTCTATCAGATCGTTTCTCGGATATAAATGTTTTAGTTGAAAAGTTTGGCAAAATTTATCCTGATAGTGCATTTTCCATTACTCTTGGATCAAGGGGCTCAGTTTACATGAATAAAGAAAACGAAAAAGTATTTTGTCCTGCTTATTTTGATATGGGTTTGGATGCAACCGGAGCCGGCGATTTATATTTCGCTTTTACCTCGCTTTTAGCCTATTTAAAAACTGATTCAATTACTACTTCATTACTCGGTAATCTATATGCTGGATTAAAAACCAGGATTCAAGGAAATTCAGAAGTTGTCTCAAAAATTTCATTGATAAAAACTGTTACTTCACTATTTAAATAACTCAGGTTTAATCGGATTTTTATATGTCGTTATTTTCAAAATTGTTTGGTAAAATAAAGTTAATTGAAGGTGAGTTTAGTGGTAAACGGGTTTCTATCCTTCGTGAGTTTAAAAAGCCACCATATGGTGGTGGAAACCAATTTATGCTCGCGCTAAAAAAAGGATTTCTGGATTTAGGTACCGAAGTTTATAATAACAAAATAAATTCTGAAATAGACGCCTACATATTTGATTCAAGTTGGTTAGATAAGGACCTCTTAAAAAAACTACGAAAAGTTAAAGGGGCTAAGATTGCTCATAGAATTGACGGTCCAATCCAGTTATATAGGGGAAGCGATAGTACTGCCGATGATGAGATATTTGAGTTAAATAAAGAATTCGCAACAGTAACTATTATCCAGTCTCAGTATACACTTACAAAGTTACTAGAGCTAGGTTATCAGCCAATAAATCCAGTAGTTATCTATAACAGTATAAATCCTGATATTTTCTTCTCGAAACCCACCAGAGAAAAAGGCGATAAAATTCGGGTTGTATCTGCTAGTTGGTCAGACAATCCCAAAAAAGGAGGTAGCGTATACAAGTGGCTAGACGATAATCTTGATTTCAACAAAGTGGAATATAGTTTTGTCGGTAGAATAAATGAATCACTTAAGAATATTAAATTGATTCCTCCTGTTGATTCTAACAAACTGGCAGAAATACTTCGTGGTCAGGATATTTATATCACCGCCAGCGAAAATGATCCCTGCTCCAACTCGCTTATTGAAGGCCTGGCATGTGGTCTGCCAGCAATTTACAGGAATTCAGGTGGGCATCCAGAATTAGTAAAAAAGGCCGGACTACCGTTTAATTGCCAAGAGGAAATACCCGGTCTAATCGAGCAAATAATGGCCGACTATGTAAACTATGTAGGCAATATCAATGTAAATTCTATTACTGATATTGCTCATCAATATTTAACGGCAATGTTTCAGGATGGTGAAACCCGCAAAAATTAATATAATATTATAAAAGATGGAACAGATAAAAACTTATATCGACGATCTGAAAAAGACGCTTGACAGCTTGAATATTGTGGATATTCAGCATGTTGCAGATACTTTTCTCAAAGCAAGGGACAATAACAAGAAAATAATATTTTTCGGTAACGGTGGTAGCGGATCCACTGCTTCCCATTTTGTTTGTGATCTTAATAAAGGATGTTCGTTTGAAAAGAATAAGAAATTTAGGGCTCTATGTCTGAACGACAATATCGCAACGATTCTTGCTTATGGAAACGATGTCAGCTATAATGTTATTTTCGTTGAACAATTAAAAAATTTTATGGATCCTGGTGATGTCGTTGTTGGTATTTCGGGAAGTGGGAACTCTAAAAATATCATCGAGGCCATAACGTACGCAAATAACAATGGTGGAATAACTGTTGGCTTAACAGGATTTAATGGAGGAAAGCTAAAAGAAATTGCTGAGCTGTCAGTAAATGCAAATATAAATGATATGCAGATTTCTGAGGATATTCATGTGATTATTATGCACATCCTTTACAAACTTTTAAGTAATAAATAATCTCGGATATAACTTTGCAATCTTCTAAGGATAATATCCATATTCAATATCGACCAGATGTAGACGGTCTGAGAGCTATTGCTGTTCTGTTGGTTGTTGGGTTCCACGCTTTCCCTGAATTAATCCAAGGTGGCTATATCGGAGTCGATATTTTTTTTGTTATCTCCGGGTTTCTTATTACAACAATCATTTCTAAAAACCTCCGGAATGAAACGTTTACAATAAGAGATTTCTACGCTCGCCGTATCCTTCGAATATTTCCGGCACTTTTACTCATATTGATATTCTGTTGGGTAGCTGGGTGGTTTTTGCTTCTTCCAGATGAATATAGTCGATTAAGTGTTCAAATCTTGGCAGGGACTGCTTTTTTTTCCAATATTCTTTTTTGGATACAAGGGGGCTATTTCGATCTCGCATCAATATCAAAACCACTACTTCACCTCTGGTCTTTGGGAATTGAGGAGCAATTCTATATATTTTATCCGCTATTATTATTCGTAGCCTGGCGCCGATCCTATAATATATTGCGTATTTTGTTTGTTCTTATCCTAATATCTTTATCCTTAAATCTATATTTTGTAATTTGCAATGAGATAATTGTTAAGATAGGCTCAATCGATTTCATTGTTTCTAACACATTTTATTCCCCTTTTACGCGTTTTTGGGAATTAATGGTTGGGGGGGGGGTGTTAGCGTTAAATAATCATCCTAGGATAATTGCTAATAAATTCTCTCAATCAACTTATCATATTTCGTCCTTTTCAAATGCTCAGTCATTATTGGGAGTTACACTAGTTGTTTCCTTTCTCGCTTTCTATCCTTATAATAATAGCGAAAGCCAAGCAGGGGCTTGGATGCTTTTACCGGTCATAGGCGCTTATCTATTAATCTCAGCTGGTCCGGATTCATGGTTTAATAAGCAAGTACTATCATCCAGGTTGTTTGTTTGGTTAGGTAAAATCAGTTACCCATTGTACCTTTGGCACTGACCGCTTCTCTCCTTTATTTTTATAACGGATTCACGTAATGAGTCTTGGCAACTCAAGTTCGCGATTGTCATAATTAGTATCCTGTTGGGTTGGATTACTTTTCAATTCCTTGAAGTTCCTTTACGAAAGATAAAGAGTAGCAAAAAGAAAATTGTGGCTCTTTGCACAGGTATGGCAATTATAGCTATCATCTCCTTAATTACTATTCGAATGAATGGTATACCGAATCGAACTGATGAAATTTACAACACAGGGGTCTTCGTGGAAAAGGCACATATTTCCCCGGATGAAACTGCATCTGCTAATGCAAAGGCATTTAACGGTATACCACATCTGTCTCGTGCAATGAATACAAATGATCCTACAATTGCACTGGTTGGCGATAGTCATGCTCAGCATTTGTTCGCTGGGCTGGATGTTCATTATAAATTAACAACTGAAAATCTTTTTCAATTTGACGCTTGCACTCCTATGAATGTAAATTTGGTGGAAAGTGACAAAATTTTTGACTGCTCACAAAACGCTGAAGAGGTTTTTGGATATATTTCAAAGTCAAAAACGATACATACAGTCATACTTTCCTGGTATGGACAAATGATGTTCAGTGGTGGAAGATACAATCAGAAGACATATAGGTCGGTAAGATTTAAAGACAATCCGATTATAAGGAATAATGAAGAAATTTATATTGAAGGTTTAAAGCGTACAATTGAATATTTGGAACAAGCAGGGAAAAAAGTCATTTTGGTTTTGGACAACCCTGATTTGGGATTCAATCCACTTAATGATCTGAGACCTGTTAGTTTCTTTTATTCGGATTCTGATAAAAAAGGTGTTCTTCCGGTCAGTGATTACAAGAAATATACAAGCCTATACAAATCCAGGATCTATATGATGCTGAGGGAGTTTCCAGGCACCAAAGTGTTTGATCCGAGCCAATTTCTTTGTGATTCTATATATTGTTATGGCATAAAAGATGGGAAACTACTATATTTCGATCCTGATCATTTAACTTATGATGGAAGTGTGTTTTTAGGCAGAAACTTCCCTTATTAAATGTAAATATTATTCGATTAGTTAAATGTCCATATGACTCTTAGAAAATCTTCTTTATCTCTGGGAGTAATTTTGTCTCTTATTATTCTTTTTCCATGGGAGGCTATTACACCAGGGAGATTCGAAGACCTGGCTTCCTATAGGCTAAATCTGGAGATGGATACTCCACCTGATTTGGCACAGTTTGAATCCCCTATAATTTTTTTATTCAGGGAGGTGCTTTTTCAGAAGTGGCTCTTCACCGTTTTCGAATCTAGCCAGGACGTTGAACTTACCTTGTTTATAATCGCTTCTGTAACTATAGTTATTTTCTTTTTCGCATTAAAAAGATTAAAAATTGATTACAGGCTTGCCATATTTTTTCTTAACCCTCTAATAATCGACTTTTTTAATGCCCAACTCAGGAACTCGCTTGCCTTATCCTTATTTCTACTTGGATATGGGGCAAAGCGAAAGCTGTTCAAGTATTTTTTTATCGTTTTAAGTGTTTCGCTGCATTTGGGATTACTGATATTGGTTGTAGTATATTTCCTTGCTGTTTTTCTAAAAAACAGAATAAAGAATCGCACTCTCCAGATTATATCACTGACTATGGCAGCTATACTTTTTGGTTTTGGCGATAAAATATTTTTCTCACTGATTAATGATCGGAGAGCGAATATTTACTCCAGTAGCAACGGGATGTCCGTAATTTATTTTTTATGGGCTTGCTGCCTTTTCGCGTGTATCTTCGTTATTAAGAAAAGAGATCAGAAAAGTACCTTGAATATTGATTTTGCCTTTATCGGATCCCTCCTTATTGTACTTGCATATTTCTCCGGTGCCTATTATGGTCGGTATCTTGCGATGTTCTTTCCATTCATCATTTTGTCCATTGGAACATTTGATTTCAGAAAGCCAGTTATTTGGGTGATGTCGTTTTATTGTTTTTATACTTTTGTCATGAATTTTGTTTTTTGATAATGACACCTTTAATCAGTGTAATCATGTCTGCATATAATGCGGACAAATATCTTTTAGAAAGTGTTGCTAGTATATTAAACCAAGAATACGCTAATTTTGAGTTTATCATTGTAAATGATGGTTCCGTAGATAATACTTCGGTTTTATTAAAACAAATTAAAGAATCAGATAGTCGTGTAAGAATTATAGACCAGGAGAACAAGGGCCTTGCATCTTCTCTGAACACAGCAATTCAGATTTCCAAAGGCGAATATATAGCTAGAATGGACGCTGATGATATTGCTAATAGTACACGTTTATCTACTCAGTTGGAGTTTTTAAATAGGTTTAAAGACATTGACATCCTTGGAAGTTATGTTGAGGCTTTTGGAGATTCTAAGGTTCGTGTATGGACATTTCCGGAAACTAAAGAGGATTGCGACGTAGCCCTTTTGTTTTTAAATCCATTAGCACATCCTGCTGTTATGTTTAGAAGGCGAATCATTGACGATACGGGATTATATGATTTAAGTTTTAATTATGACCAGGACTATGAGCTTTGGGCTAGGGCTTCAGCATCCCATGGCATCTCCAATATCAATAAAGTACTTCTGAAATACAGAATTCACGGGAATCAAATGGGCTCGGTTTTCTCAAAAGGTGAGCGGACCAACTCTCAAAAACGAACACAGTTATTCCTTTTAAATGAGATGGGGTTGACTGTTTCAGATGAGGATATGGAGATTCATTTACTTTTAGCCAATGCTTATAGACTTGAGTTTGAATTCGCAGGGAATTACGATATCCTTAAAAAAGTTTCGTTGTGGATAAAAAAAATAACAGAAACAAACCGAAGAACGAACCGATATAACGACTTGGCATTAAGGAAGCGCTTATATACTCACTACCACGCTCTTTGTTTGTACCTCGCTGACAACGGTTTTGGCGTATATAAAGAATATAAAGTGATTGCAAATTACCTTGGGTTTAATGCGATTAATTTGACTTTAATGATTTCCTGCCTGTTTAGATCTGGAAGAAAAGAGCATCTTGTATTATATAACTTATCCTATAAACTCAAAAATATCATAAGAAATGTGGTTGGTCAGTAACATTAAGATATTCATTAAATATTATCTATTGCGGACCTATATGTCTATAAGAAAAGTTAACGAACTTTATAATCTTCGAAGTATCAGATTTAATTCGTTCTCCAAGCCGGCAAATGTTTTTATTGGATTTCAGAATAACAAAAATAGCGGTGGAGGTCTAAAGTTGCGGGATTTGAAGGAGTTTGATTCTGCCGATAATACTTATAACGCACTTTATCTTTTAAGCAGTTCACTTCCTGCCAGCTTTGAGGAAATGATTCAAAAGGCAAAGAAAGCTAATGCAAAAGTTATCTGGAACCAGAATGGGATTGGTTTCCCAGCATGGGCCGGTCCAAGATTCTCAGAGCTCAACAAATCTTTTAAATACGGTCTTGAACATTCCGATATTGTGCTTTTTCAAAGTGAATTCGCCCTTCAATCAGTCAATGAACTGGTAATGGATACCGGTAATCTTAATAAAGTGGTTCTATATAATTCGATAGATACATCGGTATTTAAGCCGGATTTTAAGGAATGTGGTAAGTCACCAAATATCCTGGTTGCCGGTTCTCATAACGATATCAACCGGGTGGTGATAGCCATTAAAATAGTTGCTTTACTAAGAAAATCTGGTATTGAGTGCCATTTAAAAATTGCCGGCCGTATAAAGGAATCATCCCTGCCAGAAGTAAGGAATTTGATCAGCGAAAACAAATTAACCGACTACGTAACTTTTCTTGGTGCTTATGGAAGATCTGATGCACCTGGTATTTTTTCGGGTTCAGATATTTTGCTACATTTGCAACCCTTTGATTCCTGCCCTACAGTGGTAATCGAAGCCATGGCCTCAGGTTTAGTCGTTGTTGGGCCCGGCAATGGTGCAATACCTGAGCTTTTGGGCAGAGAGTTATCGGTGCAACTAGTTGATAATGCAACTAACTACGATAAATACGACTGGGGCGAGCCAGAACATTATGCAACAAAAATCATTGATTTACTTCCCATGTTAAATGTATTTAAGCAAAAGGCTCGTGCACGTGCTGTTGAACAATTCGATCTGACTAAGTGGATGAAATTTCACCGGGATTTGTTTATTCATGACAAAGTGAATCATTAAATTTTTGATTTTATAAACTATAATTTGAATACTAGTATCACCCGAAATTATATGATAGACACTACTTTGGAAGATTCGGTTGAGGACCGAAAAATATTAGTAACCGGGACTGCTGGATTTATTGGATTCCATCTTGTGTCAGAACTTCTAAATCTGAACTACAAAGTTGTTGGTATTGATTCGATTAATTCATATTACGATACTTCTCTAAAACGTGCTCGTCTGGCTGAGCATGGCATTCGCATAACTCAAGCTGATCTGGACAGCAGAACTGGAAATGAAGGAATTCCAGCTATACTAAGTTCGATCCACCCAAATTATAAGTTTTATCATGGGGGTATCGACGACAGGAATCAGGTAGAACAAATCTTTGCAGCCGAGAATCCGACCATTGTTATTAATCTTGCTGCTCAGCCTGGTGTCAGATATAGCCTGACACACCCTAGGGACCATATTACATCCAATATTGACGGATTTTTGAATATCCTTGAAGAGTGCAGAAACTACAAAATTAAACATTTGCTTTATGCCAGTAGTTCAAGTATATATGGTCTAAATACACAATTACCTTTCAAGACAAGTGATAATGCTGATCATCCGATAAGCCTGTACGGAGCTACTAAAAAAAGCAACGAGCTAATGGCACATTGTTATTCGCATTTATTTGATCTCCCAACTACAGGTTTGAGATTTTTTACAGTTTATGGGCTTTGGGGCCGTCCTGATATGGCTTTATATAGTTTTACAAAGTCAATTATAGATGGGATTCCAATGGACCTATTTAACAACGGTGATATGATCAGGGATTTTACTTACGTTGATGACATTGTACAGTCGATAGTACGATTAATCGATAAAATACCAAATCGCTTATCTGACAAAAATTTACTTAATAGTCCCAACTCAAGTACAGCTCCTTACCGGATTCTCAATATTGGGAATAATAAGCCCATCATTTTAAGTGATTTTTTGAAAGTATTAGAGGAAGCTATCGGTCAGGAAGCCATAATCAATTACAAGGAAACACAGCCAGGAGATGTATACGCTACTCAGGCAGATATTGATGATCTTATTGATTTGATAGATTATGCACCAACTACATCTGTTAAAGAAGGCGTTTCCTCGTTTGTGAACTGGTATAAAGAGTATTATAATAATTAGACCCAGTAATTAACAGGATAGAGCATTATTTTTCCATGAGAATAGCTTTTATAATAACTGCATTAGCGAATCAAGGCTCTATCTCTGTATTTAAAGAGCTCATTAATCAGCTAACTTTACAGGGCATAGCGCTTGATCTTTTTTATTTTGATGAAAAAATTGAGAATAATTTCGATTGCAAAAAATACAGAATTTCCTTTACATCATCTCTTAAAGATTATAACTACGACGTAGTCCATTCTACTGGCATCAGGCCTGACCTTTATGTTTGGCTTAATAAAAAGAAATTTCCCAAAAAAACGAAGTTTATAACTACGATCCATAGTTTTATAAGAAAAGATTTCAACAATGAGTATAACTGGTTAGTATCAGCAATAGCCTCAAACCTATGGTACCGGATAATGTCCGCTCATGATCGAGTAGCGGTTTTGACAAATGATGCAAAATTGTACTATTCAAAGCTTTTAAGTTCGCCTATCCATGTTGTGAACAATGGAAGAACCTGTATTTCGAATAACGATATAGCATCAGAAGACGAGGTGTTACTGAGGGAAATTGCTTTAAAATACAAGATTTTAGGCACACATGCTAAAATCTCTAAGATCAAAGGGCTAAATCTGGTAATCGATGCCTTGGTGAAACTTACAGATTATGCCTTTGTCGTTATTGGACAGGGTAAGGAACTTGATGCATTAAAAGCGCAAGCTTTAAGGCTTGGCGTAAATGACAGGTGCTTTTTTCTTGGTTTCAGAACAAATATTACTCCCTTTTTTCGATTTTATGATATCTATGTGATGCCTTCTCTGAGTGAAGGGCTTCCAATGGCATTGATAGAGGCCGTTGCTAATAAGGTGGTTTGTTTATGCTCAGATATTTCAACCTTCAAAGAGATATTTTCTGAAGATGAGGTTCTGAAGTTTGAACTTGGAGATGTGGATGATTTTATTGAAAAAGTTAGTATGCTTGAAGATAAGAGATTAAAGGAGCAAATGATTGTCCTTGCACACGAAAAATACTTATCGTCCTACACAGCCGAGGTGATGGCTAGTAATTATTTGAAACTTTACAGGGAAATGTGTGCCACAAATGAAAAAGAATTGCCTTATTCTCAAGCAGAATTTATAAGAATGATTCACTTAATTAACAGGAAATACAAGGAAGATACAACAGACAGTATGTTGTTCACGCCAATTGTGGAGAATATTATATCTAAAGTGGGGTCTGAAAATGTATGTATTTGGGCACAAAGTCCGGGTGCTGATGTAGATCTAGGTTCACGACCTGCTTTCAAATTACTTGTTGACGCCGCACGAAAAATAAATAGAGGGGATACTATTTTTGTTACATCCACGCCACCTCACTTTGTATTTATGATCCTTATGATCAGGTGTTTTAGGAACTTCAAAATAATTTTTCAGGTTCAGGATCTTTACCCGGATATATTGAAGATTCTTGATTGGCGGTTTAAGGTATTGTATTATTTAACGATTATACCCTCTTATTTTTTTTACAAGTTGGTAGATGTTTTTCTCACAATCAGTGATGAGATTAAAGATCATCTCATTAAGCAATATAATATCTCTGGAGAAGATATTTTCGTTGAGGAAAATTGGACAGATATTGAATGTGTTAATTTATTTGAAAAGCCCATGGCTAATCGTATTGTTTACATAGGCAATATTGGTCGTGCCCATGATTACAATTATTTTTTAAAATATATAATGACAGAACCTGTGACAACAGAAGTTGTTATTAAAACCGATAATTCCTCCAAAATAAAACTTTCCAATTCAGACAAAATCGATGCCAATGGATTAAAGCAGGGCAATTTACCTCCATTCATTAAGTGGAATCATACTAGATATTCTAAAGATGAGTTATCAGAATTCTTGTCCGGCTTTGATTATTCAATAGTATTTTTGGGGAAGGATTTCGATAAGATTTTATTTCCCTGTAAAATTTATTCCTCTCTGGCGATGTTAATGCCGGTCATTTTTTTCGGTCCAAAAGATTCTTTCGTAAATATCTGGCTTGAAAAGTATAATTTAGGCTTCCATTATAAGTCAGTTAAAGAGAATTATAAAAATCTTGATTTTTACCGCAAAAATATTTATCGGTATAACAAAGAAAACCCTATTGAGAAGAAAATTGAATATATAACGCAGATTATTTTAAAATGAAAAAAGCTTTAGTTATTGGTGGGTGTGGATTTGTTGGCCGCCACTTGGTTAAGAGACTACTAAGTATGGATTATCAGGTGACCGTTGTTGATAATTTCTTCCCTGGAAGCGGTTTCATGCCTATTAAAAATTGGCCATCACACGTTGACGTTTCTACTTATAAATCCACTTTAACGTTTCATGAAACAGATTGTAGGGCTTTTTTTAAAGGCAATGACAAGTATTATGATGATGTTTATCACTTGGCGGCGGTTGTTGGAGGAAGAATGGTGATTGAAAATGACCCCTTAGCAGTGGGGACCGACTTATCAATCGATGCTGACTTCTTCTATTGGCTGAGTAAACTCACTAAAAAGCCTGGTAAGGTACATTATTTTTCAAGCAGTGCTTCCTATCCGGTAGTGCATCAGGGTCCTTCAAATCATAAAATACTTAGTGAGTCGGATATTGACTTTAATAGCGGATATTTGGGGAAGCCCGATTTGACTTATGGATGGAGTAAGTTGACAGGTGAATATTTGGCAAAAATTTATTATGATATCTATAAATCACCAATTATTTGCTACCGGCCTTTTAGTGGGTACGGTGAAGACCAGGATTTAACCTATCCATTTCCGTCGATTGTGAAGAGGTGTATTGAAACGCCTGAAGATCAGGCTATAACAGTCTGGGGTTCCGGCAGACAAAGCCGGGATTTTGTACATATAGAAAATTGTGTTGACTTGATATGTGATTATAGTCATTCTATTACAGACGGTTCTGCGATTAATATTTCTACAGGAATTGCGACCAACTTCAACCAGTTGGCTCAGAAAGTCCTTGATATTCTTGATAAGAAAAATACCATTATAAATTCGTCCGATAAACCTGAAGGAGTTTTCTACAGGGTTGGTTCAACTGAACTTCAACATAAGCTTGGCTTTACAAAGCGAACTAGCCTTGATAATGGACTTAAGCTAGCAATTGATTATTTTAGAGGACTCAAATAATATAATAATGAATTATTCATTAAAAGAACTGGTTCAAAAAGTTCAGGATGTTAACACGATGAGTTTTGAAGCTGTTGCGGATAGTATAGGCTACACCAGAGAGTTACTTTTAAAAAAAATTGGGGATGACGATAACAATGAAACAATTGATTTGTTATTCATGAAACACCCTAATTCACTTCGCGGTATGCGAGATACAAAATAGTAATAGTGGCATCAGATAGCATCCTATCCATAAAGAATATATTGGTAACGGGATCTTCAGGTTTTGTAGGGCTCAACCTCGGCCCCTATTTAAGTTCAACAACAAAATGGATCATTACACCATTTGACCGGAATAATATATCTTTTATTGGCGACCAAAATTTTTATGATGCAGATTATGTCGTACATCTTGCCGGGAAAGCTCATGATTTAAAGAACGTTTCAAACCCGGATGATTATTACCAAGGTAATACAGAGTTAACTAAAAGGCTATATGATGTTTTTTTAAAATCAAATGCGAAAAAATTCATATTTATCAGTTCAGTTAAAGCCAGTGCAGATGTTGTTGAAGGAAAATTAACAGAAAGCGATGTTCCGGCTCCACAAACACATTACGGGAAATCAAAGCTAATGGCAGAGGAGTACATAAAGAGCCAGCCTTTACCGGATGGAAAGTCTTTTTATATTCTTCGTCCCTGCATGATCCACGGTCCTGGCAACAAAGGAAATCTTAATCTACTCTATAAACTAATTTCTAAGGGTATACCTTACCCTCTGGCTGCATTTGAAAATAAGCGCTCATTTTTGAGTGTCGACAATCTTTGTTTTGTGATCCGGGAATTACTTGAGCGCGATGACATTCCTTCCGGAATTTATAATGTTGCCGATGACGAAGCTTTGTCTACCAATAATCTCATTAAGCTTATAGCTGATGCATCTGATAGAAGCCCAAAATTATGGAAAATAAATCCTGGATTGATCAGGTCTCTTGCAAAGCTTGGTGATATATTAAAACTTCCTTTAACAACAGAGCGGCTAAACAAACTAACTGAAAATTATATCGTTGATAATACTAAAATCAGACAGGCCTTGGGTAAGGAATTTCCTGTTCATGCCAGGGCGGGAATTATCAAAACGATAAGTTCATTTCAAAATCCCAATTAAAATAATTTCCCATTCTGAATCTTGTTTAATTCCCCGAATTAATTAACCTTTGCAGCTATGCTGCAACTGTTATATCTTCCGGTATTAGCTTTAATACTCCTGTTTTATTTCAGGCTTGCGGTTCAGTTTAAAATAATTGATAAACCGAATCAGCGAAGTTCACATTCCCGTATAACCATTCGGGGAGGTGGTATTATTTTCCCAATCGCGATCTTACTTCAAGCCCTATTCAGCGGCTTTCAATACCCCCTTTTTACTTCTGGTCTTTTACTTATCAGTATTGTCAGCTTTTATGACGATCTGAGACCTTTATCCAACAAGGTCCGGATTTTAGTACATCTGATTGCTGTTTCTTTGCTCTTCATGCAGACAGGTTTGTGGACTTACCCGGTCTGGATTGTTATTCCAGTTTATATTCTGGTTATTGGTACTATTAATGCATATAATTTCATGGATGGTATCAACGGGATTACTGGTGCATATAGCCTTATTACGATACTAAGCTTATATTTCATTAATGAATCTCATATTTCATTCGCTTTAAGTGAATGGCTGATTGTTGCCGCTCTATCTTTACTTGTATTCAATTTTTTCAATTTCAGGAAGAAGGCTAAATGCTTTGCCGGAGATGTAGGAAGTGTAAGTATGGCTTTTATCATTATTTTCTTTCTCTTATTGTTGATTATTCAAAGCGGAGATCTGAAGTATATCGGTCTGCTTTTAATTTATGGACTGGATACAGTGAGTACCCTGATTTTCAGGTTAATCCGTAGGGAAAATATCTTTGAAGCCCATCGGAGCCATTTTTACCAATATCTGGTCAACGGCAAGGGCTGGCCTCATTTACAGGTTTCTTCCTTGTACATGTTGGTACAGGTGCTCGTTAATGTAGTAATTATTTATTCTGATTGGGATGCATTTACCTTTCTGGTTTTTATTCTGCTTTCCGGACTGGCTTTTGTTGGGATGAGGTTTGTTGTGGAGGGAAGGGGGCGATTAATGGGGAAGGGATTAGCAAATGAGAAAATTAGCAAATGAGCAAATGGGAAGGGTGGTTCAATTAACAATATGAATTCATGCTTGCAGTTCAGCTGATAAGGTGAGGCATTCCAAGCATATTTTGAATGCTATTTTTTCCGCGGAATAATTTATTTTTTATTTCTCGCTAATACGCCAAGACGCGAATGGGTGCCGGCTAGAAAATCACTGGTTTGAGATGATCTATTTTGCGTCCCTGCGTCTCTGCGAGAGTTTTTTGTCGTGTCGGGTCAAGCCCACCATTGATAATGCCTTGTATGGGTACTACGATTCCAGCCACCGAGCTGGGATCTCCTGTTTATTACCACTGTTTGTCATCCTGGCGGAGGCCAGGACCTTCTGTTATACAAAAGAGGAGTATCTCTGTAAGTACCCCTAATTTCAAACAGTTTTATTTAGAGCATAATCATCTTTACGGACCCAGTTACATTTCATTAGATTCAGCCTTGTTTCATTTGGGGTGGAAACAATATTACTGCGCTTTAGTTCGTGAATATTCATTTTACTTCAATATTATTTCTTTTACTACCCTGTAGTCGGTGTTCTCACCCTACCCCTGCCCTGTAGTCGGTGTTCTCACCCTACCCCTGCCCTGTGGTCGGTGTTGTCACCGTACCCCTGTGGTTGCCCTGTGGTTGGTGTTATCACCATACCACCTCCCTGTGGGTGCCCTGTGGTCGGTGATCTCACCATACCACCTCCCTCCACCATATTCCGAATTCTCAATCTTAGCTACCGCTTACTAATTACCCAAAAAAATTATTAGTCACTGGGTATAAGTTTAACCATGAATCACGGAGACATGGAATTCTTCACTGTCACCTGCCTAAATTGGCAGACCTTACTTGATGAAGACAAACACAAACAGATAATCCTTGACAGCCTTGAATTTTTGGTCAAGGAGGAACGGATATGGCTCTATGCATATGTAATTATGCCAAACCATATGCATGTACTTTGGCGCAAGCGTAACGACTGGATTGAAAAAAATGTTCAGCAGAATTTTCTCAAATATACCGCACAACAAATTAAGTTCAACTTGCTTGATAACAATCCAAATGTACTGGCTAAATATACGAGTACACAAGGTGACAGGCAGTTTCATTTCTGGGAGCGAAGGGCCTACAGAGCCAGAATATTAACAAGAGCTGTGGCTGAACACAAAATAGATTATATACATTTCAACCCTGTTAAGGCTGGATATTGTAAACTGCCGGAGGAGTATTTATTCTCTTCAGCCCAGTACTACTTTTTGAACCAAGGCAATCCTCTTCTTACTCATTACATGGAGCATCTTTGAGCCTGAGCTGTGATAGGCTGGTACGGTGTTAGGCTGATACGGTGTTAGGCTGGTACGGTGTTAGACTGGTACGGTGTTGACTGGTACGGTGACAACACCGACCAGAGGGGACACCGACCAGAGGGGACACCGCCCGGAGGGATTTTTTTTTACATTCTAATGATTAATTAAAAATACTATATTTGTTGAGCAACAATTAAAGGATTTGTTTAGCCACATCAATATTGTACCTCGCTGGATCATTTTTTGCCTGGATCTGATTTTTTGTGCAGTTTCCCTGGCTTGTGCCTATTTTCTTAAATTCAATTTCATTTCAGATGAGATCAATATAAATGAACTGAGTCGAAATGTTTTCGTATTTGCCGCTGTAAACAGTCTGGTATTCCTGGCTTTGAAGACTTATGCCGGAATTATTCGATACACCAGTGCTCAGGATACTTTCCGGATCCTCTTCTCGGTGTTCATCAGCAATGGCTTGTTTTTCATCTTTAATTTAATGCTCCTCAGCTTTGATCGGGATCCCTATATTTCTAATGTGATTCTGGTGATCAATGGCCTGGGTGGATTTTTAGTGCTGATCACGTATCGCGTGGTGGTCAAATATTTCTTCATGTATCTGAAGAATTTCAAGGTGGATAAGCGTCGGGTAATTATTTATGGAGCAGGGGAAGCCGGTATTGCCGTCAAAAGGACTCTGGATCATGATCCTAAAATCAATATGGTTCTCACTGCTTTTATCGACGATGATGAGCGTAAGTTGGGCAAATCCATCGATGGGATCAAAATCTATCATACCCGTGATTTCAGCACACTCATAGAACAGCAGAAAATTGACAATCTGATTATTGCCTCTCAAAACATTCCTTACGAAGCCAAGAATATAATCGTAGATATTTGTCTGGAACACGGGATTAAGGTCTTGACCCTCCCTCCGGTCAGATCCTGGATCAGGGGACAGCTATCTACTAAGCAAATCAAAGACATCAAGATTGAGGATCTGCTGGAACGCGAGCCGATTGAGATACATAATGACCTGATTTCTGATCAGATCAAAGGAAAGCGCATTCTGATTACAGGCGCTGCCGGATCCATCGGTTCAGAGATTGTCAGGCAGCTGATCAACTTCAATCCGCAATTAATCATTCTAAACGATCAGAGCGAAACTCAGCTTAATGACCTTTGTCTGGAATTTCAGGATGGGCATTTTAAAAATAATTTTCATTGCTTTATTGGTGATGTGAGAGATTATCAGCGTATGGAATTGCTTTTCCAAACCTTTAAACCTCATTATGTTTACCATGCTGCAGCCTATAAACATGTGCCGCTGATGGAACATCATCCCGCAGAAGCGGTTCGAACCAATGTGATGGGCACCAAAATCCTGGCCGACTTTTCTGTCAAGTATGGCGTGCAGAAATTTGTGATGATCTCAACGGATAAGGCGGTTAACCCGACCAATGTGATGGGTGCTTCCAAACGTATAGCCGAAATTTATGTACAGTCGCTCTTCAATTCATTTAAATATCAGGAACCTGGCCTGTACACCAACGGACTCAGTCACCTGAATAAAGATCGTACAGGCGTGAATACCAAATTCATTACCACACGATTCGGCAATGTATTGGGCTCCAATGGTTCGGTCATTCCTCGCTTTAAAGCACAGATTCAGAAAGGGGGACCGATCACCGTCACTCACCCCGAAATTACCCGCTATTTTATGACCATACCTGAGGCCTGCCGTTTGGTATTGGAGGCCGGTTCTATGGGTGAGGGTGGGGAAATCTTCATTTTTGATATGGGTAAGTCGGTAAAGATTATGGAACTGGCTAAAAAGATGATTCGTTTATCCGGCCTCATACCTAATCAGGATATTTCCATTGAATTTTCGGGACTAAGACCCGGTGAGAAGCTCTACGAGGAACTACTAAACGACCAGGAAAATACGATGCCTACCCATCATGAGAAGATTATGGTGGCTCAGGTTAGAGAATACCATTTTCATACCATCAATGATCATATTCGAGAACTGATTCAACTGAGTTGTGAATACAAAGACCGTCAGGTAGTGATGAAAATGAAGGAGATTGTGCCGGAGTTCAAGAGCAACAATTCAATCTATGAGGTCTTGGATAATCTCGTGGAAACTCCCTTAAAGGCGATTTCTAAAATTTAATTCAAGCCTCGTTTAACTTACTATTCTTGTTCAAAATAATAAACATTATCCTAATGCCTGATCATAGGTTCTTGATGTTAGGATGGATGCTCTTGGCTGTTGTTTGCTCCGGACCTGTTTTTGCTCAATCGATTCCCCTTGGCTTCCAGCCTTATGAAGACTATTACCGTAGAAAACAATTAAATGGAGAGTTGGATTCCACACTTTCCTTTACCGTTCGTCCGATTTCACCTGCTTGGGTACAGAGCAGGCGGGAAGTGGCATCCGACAGCCTGCTGAATCCGGGAAGAACTATCCTGACAACAGCTTCCGGTAAAAGCAAAATTGTTCTTCTCCCTGCCTTCTGGCAGCAAGGGTATTATGGGAATCCGACAATAAATCGTAATGACGGACTGATGATTTCGGCGAAAGGATATCAAAGTTTTCTGACTGCGGGTTTTTTTGCGAAGGCCGGACCTTTGAGTATTCAGTTTAAACCGGAATATGTTTTTGCCGGGAATGCGAAGTTCAGGGAGTACCGTTCTCATATGGGTTCTGCCGATCTTCCGGTTCGATTTGGTGAGAAACCTTACTCGGCATTATCCTGGGGTCAAAGTAGTGTGCGTCTGACTTTCAATCCGGTTTCATTGGGGATCTCTAATGAAAATCTTTGGTGGGGCCCGGGTATGCAAAATTCTATTCTGATGTCAAATACTGCTCCCGGCTTTAAACATCTGACCCTCAATACGAGTCGGCCGCTGCGTACCCCGATAGGCTCGATTGAAACGCAGATTATTGCGGCAAGATTGGAAGGTTCGGGCTTTACACCGGGCTTAGCTGAAGACTGGAGGTATTTATCCGGGATGGTGTTTAGCTATCAGCCGCGCTGGCTTCCGGGCTTGTTTCTCGGATTAACCAGAAGTTTTCAGACGTATCATGAGGATATGGATGATGGTTTTGACGATTATTTGCCACTGTTTCAGGCCTTTCAAAAGGTCAAGACGAATGAGGATGCCAAATTAAGA
>Ga0194130_10001628_pt1 | contig 35330 bp, 32 predicted proteins | sample TA2KigsurfametaG_FD_160084 | JGI IMG/M metagenome (GOLD analysis project Ga0194130, IMG submission 160084) | Freshwater microbial communities from Lake Tanganyika, Tanzania - TA2015050 Kigoma 12 surface | ecosystem: Environmental > Aquatic > Freshwater > Lake | place: Tanzania: Lake Tanganyika...
TTTGGTTCTACTTTTGGTTCTACTTTTGGTTCTACTTTTGGTTCTACTTTTGGTTCTACTTTTGGTTCTACTTTTGGTTCTACTTTTGGTTCTACTTTTGGTTCTACTTTTGGTTCTACTTTTGGTTCTACTTTTGGTTTTTTACCTACCTTCTTTTTTGGTGTAAATTCTTCTTCTGAATTATCAGTATCATTAATATCATTCATATCATTCATATTAGTATCATTTGTATCATTTGTATCATTTGTATCATTCGTATCATCATTATCATTGGTATTATCAGTATTATCAGTATCATTCATATCATCATTATTATCCATTTTTTTATCTTTAAACTGAGGATTAGCTTTCTCATATTTTTCCGCAATTAACCATGATGCACCTGTTCTAGCGGATTTAAGAAAATTGATCATACATTTCTCATTTGGTATTAATTTATGAGTTTCAATTAAATACGAAATAATATTTGTATTTTTGTAGTTTGTACAAGCATTTTCAAGACAAATTACATCGGGTTTAATTTTATTACAAATGTCGCGTGCTTTTTTAATTGTAGTCATTCTATCAAATTCTTTTCGTACTTTTTCAATGGTTAAAATAGGATTATTCTTATAATAATCAATATCTAAATCACCACATAGTTTTCTAAAATCTTCTTTATGTACATCTAATCCTAATTTTACATAATTTTTGAATAAAATTTTTTTCTTTGTAAACTCAATAAATTCATCGTATGTAATATCACCTTTTTTAGTGATAATTTTTTGTACAATATCGTCAACATTTGAATATATTTTATCTTTTTTACTATTTCTATCCCAATCATTACTATTATTACTCTTATCTGCAAATTCTAATAATTTTGTCTTTGTTAATACGTAATTATTATCGATTAGTAAATCAACAATATCTGTTAAAATTAAATGTCTAAAATAACGTCTTCTATTATAATCATCATCATTGAAAGGAATATTTTTAATAGAGTCATTTGGAATTTTATATTTATAATCAATAAAATCATTAAAAATATTTAAATCAAGTTTTGCACCTGCCGAGATAAAAGATTTAACAACATCAATTGAATCTGAATATAAAGCCAAGATTAAATTGTCTCGGGATGGAATATTCTTTGTTATAACAAATCGATCAATCAAATATAATAATGATGGAGAATATGAGATTATTGGACCATAATGGTCATATTTTACAAATGATAATAAAATAAAATTCATGAATACATTGAGATCTGATGGTTTAACCGAGTCAAAAATATTATCTAATGTTTTTGTATCTTTTACATCAACAAATGTATCAAGTGTTTCTATTCTATTTTGTATAGTTTCAATATCTGTATAATTTAAAAATGAACTACATAAAACTTCTTTATAAATTACTTTAATGTGTTCAGAATAATTATTTATATTAAAACCTCCTTCATCTAAAGCAAAATTTATAATTTGTTTAATTAATTCTATATTATATTTTTCATTTAATGAAAAACAAAGTTTTGAATCATATAATGTCATCATAGAACGACATAATTTATTGATACTCCATGTATATGTTTCATCATTATTAAACTTATTATCAAAAATATATTTAATAAATTTTTTAAGAGTTGTACACTTTGTATGTTTACTATCACATGAATTGGATACACCCCATCCGGTGTATGTATTAACTAATTCTTGCAATACATTATATACTGTTTTTCCAGGCGGTAATTGATATAAGTCCATTTGATTTTAATTTATATTTGTTAATTTATAATTCTTTAAATAAAAAAATCAACTTTTTTTCACTATTTATTATTATCAGTATTTATATCCGATTAACCATTCCACCAAGTCTGATCTTTAATCTATGACTAATATTAATATCATCAGTATCAACAACATAATTCTTATAGAGTTCTTTAATATGATCAATTAAATCAGAATTATCTGATACCAAGGCAAAATATGTAGAATCATCATTATCATTATAATAATAAATTCCAGCTAGATCTAGTGATACATAATATGACATATCTTTTGTTCTATTGCGGATAATTGAACATGCCTCTGAGATTTCTCGAGGATTTCCATCATATGTTTCTGTATATCTTGTTTGTAATAAATATTTTCCCAAATGTCTTTTATGATGAGCAGAATTAAGATATACAATATTAACTTCTGTTTCTTTATCAATTAATGTCTGAGTTCTAACTTTAATTCTATCTAACATATTATAACATTGATAACGGTCAATTAAAATACCTGGTAACATATTAGAACCAAATACAGATAATCCAGCAGCATTACGATGTCCACCACCTCCATATCTTGATGCAATTGCTTCTACATCAGTAGAAGAATCATTTGATCTAATACTAATGTATGTTTCACCAGTATAAGTATTTTGACTATAACATGCTGAAAAGTTTGCATTGGGATAAAAATCAAACATTGCATTACCAATCTCAGATTTTAATACAGCAGTATTAACAGTACCAACAAAATATAAATTAGAATCAATCAACATAAATTGCATAGCGATTTTTTTTACAGTATCATTAATAAATGTTTCAGATTGTTTTAACATACCTTCTCCAATTGGAATCACTGTCTTTTCAATAAATGCATTATCCATTAATTTTTCATAAACATCAAAAGTTTTTTGTAGAGAATATACATAACTGGAAAACTCTTTTGTCCCCGTCAAAACTCTTTTTCCCAAATCATTATCTTCAACATATCTAATAAAATCAGGCATTGATTTTTCATCAAAAAAATAACACCAAACTAAATATGCTCCCGAATGTTTTTTATCAAAATATTTATATTTTGAATCAACATTTTTTAAATCTTTTTCAGCTGATGCATGATGGTCAATAATTCCAATCTTATTAGCATTATCAATCAATCTCTTAGTTGTTTCATATTTAAATGAGAAATCACAAATTAAAACATTTAGACCCGAAACATTCGGCGGGGCTTTTTGATATTGACAAGGAATAAATTTTACTTTTTTTCTCTTATTTTGTGTCTTCATAAAAAAGTAACAAATAAATGCCGATGTAAAACCGTCAACACAATCACCATGATATAAAAGCATATCAACTTCTTTTGGTTTTAATAGAAAATTAGAAAAGTTTGGTTTCATTTGTATTTGTTGAATATACTAAATAATAAATAAAATCTTATATGATTATTTAATCAATTTTTTAATTTTTAATTTTTTACTTTTTATTTCCATACAAGTAAACATGCGCACTGATACTCCTCATTTTTATAATTATCATCACCAGATTGATCATTATATTCGGAATAAAAGTTTAGACATTTACCATTTTTGACATCACGATCTGAATATAAAAGTTCGTAATTACTATATGATTTATCATAATAATCATCAAAATCATACTCTTTACCAGATGCTTTATGATAAAATTCGGTTCCTTTTAATTTTTTATAACCTTCTTCAAACTTTGTTGAATAATAAAATGTCTCGTACATTGTTGTAACATTCCAACCATTCTTGATAAGATTAACAATATATTCAAGTGTTGACTTTTTATATCTAGTCATTTCATCTAAATTTTCAATATAATATGGTAGAACTAAAATATTATATTTTTTATCATTCAAATCAAACGAAAGTGAATCATAAGAATTATTCAAAGAATTTAGATGTTTTAGTTCACGACATGCGTCTACATATTTCTTTTTAATAGATTTTAATCCGGACATCTTGGTTTCATCTTTTGCATCATCTAATGTTGTAGGCATAAAATTTTTATAATATTGACTCTTAATTTTATAATAAGAATCAATAATATCTTTGATGATTTGTTCTTGTTTTTCAATCTTATCATAATAATCAATAGATTTTTCTTCCATTCTTAATAATAAATCTTCTATCTGTTCTAATTTAAATTTTTTAATATCTGATAAAATTTCTGGTAATTCTGCTTTAATTGTTCCTTTAATAACATAGCGAATACCATGTGTTATAGGTGTACATTTATGTAGGACATTACCAAAAATAACACACGTTGTTTCTTTAAATTCATCCGTTTTGATTATATGTTCAGTTTCTCCAATTTTAAATATTAGATCGCCACCGGTATATTCAGACGGGACAAATATTAAAATTGTGGCTACATTACCATCTTTGAAGGTATCATAATGAAATTCATTAAAATGATCATCTACTTCATACTTTATCAAGTCAAATTTATAATTAATAGAACACTCAAGACTATTCTTAAGTGGTTTAATCTTTTTCAGATCAATCTTTGTAGAATAACATTCATAAGATGTACTTTTAACTTCAATCGGGCATTTTTTATAGATTTTTGATGATCTGACATTCTCATCAATAATATTGTGATTTGATTTTGAAACAGTAGATTTTATAAAATTTGTTTGGTTAAGCTGTTTAAAATATGTTGAATCAATAGGCTCTAATTTATTTTTTTCTACAACTTTAAAACCCATTTCAGATAGTGAACCAATATAGACATAATCAGATAATTCCATTATTAATAGTTAACTTTAAAATAAATAAATTAAATAAATAAATATATCAGATAATTGTTAAATCAATTTTTTATGGTATAAATTCATAAACTCTAATTTGTCCTTCAGAGTTATCAACACGATAGAAACCTTGAAAACTATTAATATCTGTTACAGTAAATACTACATTTGATAACATATCAAGGGGATGATTCATTGATTTTAGAATTTCATATACTTGATTCACTGCTTGACTTGGAATTTCAGCCTCTTCCGATAGAACCATATTTAATGGTCCACCAACTGAAACTGAATATACAGTTGAGGTTACTTTTTGTAATTCATCACCTGATACATCATCATCTACATAATTTTCATCATTCACATCATTCACATCATTCACATCACAATTTTCATCATCATCTACATCACAATTTTCATCATCTACATCACAATTTTCATCATCATCTACATCACAATTTTCATCATCTACATCACAATTTTCATCATCCACATCTACATCATTCACATCATCTATAGAATTTTCATCATTCACATCATCTACATAATTTTCATCATAATTATGTGCATTAGATTTATGTGTAAATGCTTTTCCTTGTACAATTTCTAGTGTAGTTGATTCGACATCTTCTAGATAGAAATCATCTGAAATGAAAAATTCGATATGGTCATCGTCTTTTTTAAGATTATTTAAATAGAATGTAGAAATATAAGTTGAAACATCATATTCATCATCAGTATTGTTTTTATAAAACACTCCACCATTATTAAAAGTATCATATGTATCGTATGTTGCGTTAAGAAAAGATTTCATTTTGTAAGTACTTTTCTTTTGAATGGATTTAAAATATTTTACAATCTTACGGAGAGATTTAAATACATATACGCGTGATTTTGTATCAAATCTAAAAATAAGTTCATTGGTAACATTTACATTCTTTTGATAACACGCTTTTACAAAAAACATTAAAAATTGTTTTTCCAAATTATTTTTAATTTCTTTACGATGAAAAAGAAATGTAATTTTATTATGCATTCTAAATACAGTTGATGGTTGATACATTTCAATCATATTGAGTACAATTGAATTACAAATATCTTCATATAAATCATAACCATCGAAAACATTCATATCAAGGAAATAATCAATTACTGAATCATTCATTGTCACTGTTACAGCAAATGTATTATTTTTAGTAATTTTAAATTTGTTATAATTATCTTGATTGTCTTGATTGTCTTGATTGTCTTGATTGTCTTGATTGTCTTGATTGTCTTGATAATATTTTTCAAATTGATCTTTAAAGAATGTAAAAATAATTGTATAAAATGCAAGAAAGAATCCTACATGAATATAAGAATAATATGGTGCAAGATTATCGGAAGTATATGTCATTTAAGAATAATGATATATAAAAATGCATATGTTATTAAATATTTTTTACATCAATTTTTTATTTATTCTGTTAACTTTATTTATTTGATTATTACGTTTACTTGTTATGTTTACTTGTTATGTTTACTTGTTATGTTAACAAAAAATGAATAATAAACATATAAATAATAAAAACATATATTTATAGTTATAGTAATATTAAAAAATGGATAATATATATTTAGACCGTGCTTATTCCCAGTTAGAATTAAAAAACAAGAATAAAAAGAAACCAACATTTCCTCAGCCAAATATTATTTCAAAAGATAGAAAGACATATTTTATTAATTTTAGTGAATTATGTGAATCCCTAAATAGGACACCAGAATATGTTAAAAAATATTTAGAAACAGAGACAAATATTTCAACATCTATTCTTGGTGATGGAGGATTAAAATTTGATGTTCAAATTAAACCACAACAGATTAAAAACATCATTACAACTTTTATTAAGAATCTTGTTTTATGTGTTGATTGTAGATCATGTATTACAACACTGGAAAAAGATACTAGAATCCTATATTTATGTTGTTCTAGTTGTAATTCTAAGAAATCCATATAAAAAAATTAAAAATAATATAAAAATTAAAAATTTAATGCGTGAAAAAAATTTTTTTTCTTTTTTAAATGTATATAAAATGTCTGGTAATCTTGAAAATTTACTTAACCTCGAAGGTGGTAAACGCCGTCGTGGCAGCAAAAAGGCTTCCAAGAAGGGCTCTAAGAAGGGCTCTCGCAAGGCCATGGATGGTGGTAAACGCCGTGCTGGCTCCAAAAAAGCCTCCAAAAAAGCCTCCAAAAAGGGTTCTAAGAAAGGAGGCCGCAAACATTAAATAATTTTTTTATAATTTTTGGTAGTTGCTTTTAACATTTTTTAATCTTAATATTTATTTAGTTTTTACTTTATTTACATTTATCATATTCAATAAATAATTCATTCAATGATAAATTGTTTTTACCTGCTATTTTTAGTAAAAAATTATTATATGAATCAAAATTTTTACAAATAAAATTCGGATTTAGATCTAAATATAAACGATGGCATAAGAATGTTAATAAATTATTTGTTGTTGTATAATTTTTCAATTCTAAATTTGAAAGAATTATATCAATAATTTTAGATACTTTAATCAATAATTGTTTTGTTTCATCTGTTTGATAATTTTTATTAATCTCATCATTAATTAATTTAAAATGTACTTTTGATAGTTGTTTAAATTTTACAGATTTTTCTCCATATTTATCATATTCATTAACAATAAATGTTGTAATATACATAAGCTTTGTGAATTGTTGGTTTTCAATATCTGGATATTTATCTTTAATTTTATCAATTAAATCTTGATATTTCTGAGTTGAAATTATTAACTTTGTGATATGATTTTCATCCTGATCAATTCCTGAATTAATTGTGATATATAATGATATAATTTGTTTATCATTTAAATTTTTATATATAACAACATATAATTCAGTTAAATCAAATATAATCTTATCTGAATTATCTAACTCATTATAATACATATTATTAAACTTTATTTTATTAAAAATAAAATCCCTAATAACATTAATTCTATGTTGACCATCAATTATCTCGTATGAATCTTGTTCAGATACATAATTTAAAATAATCTGACCAGTAGGAATATTATTAAAGATAGATTTTAAAAAATCTGTGTATAATTCATCATCCCATGATATTATTCTTTGTGCTGTACAATTTTTAATATTAATTGAACTAAAAAATCGAATATTCTTAATTGCTTGAGATGGTTTTGGTAGTTCCATTATTATATTTATCTAATAATTATCTTTTTAAATTATTAAAGTATTAAACTATTAAAGTATTAAACTATTTTATAAATATATTATAATGGAATATTTATTTGCAGGTTTGCGAGTATCATATGATTATCTTATTGGAAAATCAAGTAAAATTGCACAATATTTTGAATCAGATGCAGATATTAAAAGTACAAAGGTAAAACGTATATATCCCAAGCTTCCAATCTCTACACAATTACAGTGGTTCTTTGGATATCCCACATATATTAAAGATCGAATATATTTAGGTTCAGCTTTTAATGCTGCTACAAAAAGTACTCTAGATACATTAAATATTAAATATATAATAAATGTAACTGATAAGATAGAAAACTATTTCCCAGATAATTATGAATATGAAACATATATTATTGATGATAATGACCAACAACATATAATTCCATTTCTAGAACAATCATATAAAAAAATAAAAGAATTTCAAGAAAAAAATAATGGTAATATTCTAGTTCATTGTGTAATGGGAGCATCTAGATCAGCATCTGTAGTATGTTATTATTTAATGCGCGAATATAATTTTAATCCAAAAGAAATATATAATGCAATGAAATTAAAACGTGAATGTGTTAATCCATCTCATACATTTTATAATGATCTTAAAAATGAATATAATAAATTAAATAAAACATTAAAACAATAAAAAGTCAACGTAGAAATAAATTAAATTAATATTTTTTGTGAATCTTTAACTTCTCCTCTACATAAAGGACAAGAATTTGATTTTAATGCACATCCAATACAGAATTTATGTTTACATGTTGTAAATATAACTTTATTTTTAAATGTTCCACAAATAGTACATGAATTAAATATATCTAGTTCTTGCTTTCCTAAAATATAATGTGTAATATTTTTTATTTTATTTACATTAAGTTTAATCTTATAGTTGAATCCATAAAAATGTTCATCTTCATCATATTTTATCTTACCATTAAATTTGGGCGATGTCTGCATATAATAGATAGAAGCTGGTTGGAATTCATATACTTCAGCGAATGAACCTAATAATTGTTCAGTCTTATCTATCATTTCTGGTGTACAATAATCACTAGAAATTAAAACTTGAAATGATTCTGGATTATTTAAAGCTAGAATTCCTTGTAGATTAAATTCATTTGAATTAAGATATAGTGGAGTTGATAAAAGTCTATTAAGTTTTAATGGTGAAATTATTTTTAATAATTTACTAAATATATCTACATTTAAAATCCCAGCCAAATATAGAATATTGAGTCTTTGATTAAATCTCTTATAACCATCTTCACATGGATCAATCATTAAATCAATTGTATCTTTAATCATAAAATTTTTATCAATCTCAACAATCTTATCAAATAATTGTGGTCTATATTTAATCACATATGTTAAAAGTGAACCATGATTCTCATCACAATATGTTTCATTCTCTTGGATCATCTTATTATCTATTGCCCATTCAATTATATCAGATTTAATTAATTGTGATTTAATTATTTGCATCCAAAATGTTTCATAGTTTTTATTAACTAATCTATTTAATCTATTTGTCTCTCTGTTTACTTTCATTGTCTCTCTGTTTACTCCAATAATATATGTTTTAAATGTATCTGGATCTAAGTATCCTATTTGAATTAAAATATCAACAATGAATTCCGAATCTAATTTATTATAATCAATTTCATATTTAATATTTTTATTAAGAATCAAATAATAATATATATTACGTTTATATTTATCATAAATATCAGATAAAACTTCAATGGTAAACTTTTCAATTAATTTATCAATAATTAATGGATATTCGTAAAATGCAAAAATACGGGGAATTCCAAATTTATTTAATTTTATTAAATCATCTAATACATAATTATCAATATATTTTGAGATTATTTGTTCACTACATGAACTTAACAAATAATTATCATTTGTATTACAGTATAACCAAAAATGATTATTTGTCAATAATTGATTAAATTTATCATTATCTAACAAAGATTCAATAATCGTAGGATTTGAAGTTAATTGTTCAAGAATAACCTTTTCATCAATTATATTCTGATGTACAAGTTTATATCTTGCAATCAAATCTAAATATAATTCAATATCTGAATTAATAATTATATCAAGTATTTTATTCTTTACTGAATTAGTTGTAAATTCAAAATTAAAAATTAATTCGATTGATGTATAATTGCAAAAATCAAGAGATATGAATGACATAGGTAATAATGAGATTAATTCGGGATAAAATTCTAGCATTATTTTATTAGGTTTAATTTCATATAATTCAAAAAATTTATATAATTTTTTACAATTAATTGTTGTATCTCTCATTTTATTAAATTCACTTTTAGAACATAGTTTTTGAAGAAAATCATTATCAATAAATCTCGGCAAACAATGTAAATATCGAATAATGTCTCCAAGCATAAAAACTTTTTTATCATTTAATTTTGTTATATTTTTTGTGATAAGTTTCATCATAAAATCTTTTGATTTTACATCATGTTTTGTATGAAGATAATCTAATATAAATCGTAATGAAATTGGTTTTATCGTATCAAAAAATTCAGAATATCTATCACTATTATTGATAATTTCATAATTATTAAATATTAGTTCTAATATTGAATCACCATAATTTTCAATCTTGAATGTTGGATTAGCATTTTTATATTCAACATATGAGGCTGATAGAGATTTAATTAAATATTTAATAATTGTTTCTTCAAAATGAGAATTCTTAGTATTCTGTAATAAAAATTCTAATTCTGAATTGTCTTTAACACTTTTAACAATCTTTTTAATTAATCCATATTTTATAATTATATCATTAATTAAAAATCCATTTTGAAATAATGTAAATATTTTTCTATATTCTTTAGTCTGAAGTAAATGTTTTATCATTGATTCGATTAATTGTGCATAATTTGTTTTAACATATTCAGAAATAAGATTATATTTTAATTCATTTTTATTTTTTATAGAAATAAGTGAAATATCTTTATAAAGAATCATTTTGATATTTTCTTCTGATTGAATCAAATCGAAATCTACTAAATCATTACATATTATGTCTTCATATAAAGTTTGTTTTGATAATATTAAATTAAGATTCTCATTAAAATATTTTTTATAAGATTTAGTATAAAATGATTTACATAAACCTTTTTCAAATAATTTGAGCTTAATTGTCTGATTATATTTAGTAAAAAGACAAGATATAAATTGTGAATCACTTTGATCGAAATTAATGTAATCAATAATTATTTTAATCCATCCGTCTAAAATTGTTACATCATTATCTAATATAAATGATTGGAATATTAATTTAATATTAAGTCTTTCAATATATGAATTATCAATTAGAAAATACATCATTAACTTTTCTAAATTTTTTGTATAATTATCATCCTTTGATGCAAGTAAAATATAATCAAAAATAATGTTTATAATCTCATTTTTATAATTATCATCAAATGGAAATATATTTGATTCAGCTGATTCAATAAAATCTAATGTAATATTAATTGATTCAACTGTTTTACCAAACTTAATAGAATATGAAATATCTTTATTAAGTAAATATAATCTATCATCTGAAGCTACATTCTTGATTATGTATTGATACATATCATTTGATTTAATTTGATCTTCAATTCTATACATAATTCCACCCATAACATTTGGATTAGAAACAATATTAAGATCTTTTAATCTTATTAATGTATCATATAATTTTTCTCTATTTAAAGTCGAATCATCCCATCGAATTAAATCTAAATCCTCATTTAACAATAATACCGAAGCAAATTGTAAAGGTGTTTCTTCAAATTTTTCCATTATTTTTTCAATAAATTTATTAATAGCTTTCACATTAATATTAATATGAAGATATTCAAAAATTGGATCAATAATTTTTTCATAATTATCTTTACATTTAAGATATAATTCATCTTTGTCAAGATATGCAATTGTTTTAACTAATAAAATTACAGCATCTTTATCAGTGAAATTTAATTCAATATTAGATGTATCAACTCCAACTTGAAATAGTTTTAGTAGACTATAATCATAATTAATCATATTTTTTTCGGCAATTGTTAATAACTTTGCTAAAACTAATTGGAAAATCGTTGTATCCATTTTATCTGTAAATTTAACATATGAATCAAAAATTACAAGTAAATTTTTTATTACATTTATTTGATTTACTTTATCATTTATTTGATTTACTTTATCATTAATTCTATCAATAATTTTGTCAATAATTTCTAAAGTTAAATTTCTTAAATAGCAATTTTGTTCTGATAATAATTCAATAAATTCATCAATCTTTGTTAGATATAATGTATTAATTAGATTAGGATTATTTATTATTTCAAATGGCATTAATTCATAAGAATTTTTTTGAAAGAATAATTTTTTATTAATAATTTTATTGAAATTATTATTTTCATCATTGTATAATAGATGTACTAAATTTTCACCACATATATATACATGTTCTTCTAATACACGAATATCAATATCATTGATAAAATTGATAGTATATTCAGTATAATTAATCATTTCGAAATATGTCATTTTGATAGAATTAATTGTAATTGTAATTGGTGTTAGATAATATTTTGTAAAAATTTCATTTGTTAATTTTTCGATTAATGTTTTTCGAATATTTATATCAATTGCAGCAAGTATAAGTAGATTTCTATTATAAGTATTTCTTAACATAAAATTTTTATCAAATTTAATCAATCCTGATTGTAATATTGTTGGAACAAATTTTATATCCATCAAATGTAAACTAATATTGCAAATAAGATTATTAACATCACTATTAATTTCAAGATTTATTGTTAAGTTTTGATCAACTAATTTTGCAACAATCATATTAATTTTTCGTAAATATTCCTGAATCTTAATACCATCTTCAGGTGTGTGAAAATTTGAAATTAATATTTCAGTTATTTTTGTAATAACATTAAATATTGTTTCTTGAATATATGTCGAAATAAATTGATTAGAAGATGTAATTGGAATGAGTTCATTTGAATTAAATATTTCATCTTCATTAACTGCATGAAAAATATTTTTAATTGCTTCATGTGTTTGATAATTATTTAATAATTGATATTCATTACCGTAAATGAGTGTTATATATTTAAATTCACCAGATGTATTGTTATAATACATAGAATTTTTATCTTCTTCATTTTCATCATTATCTTCATTATTATCTTCATTGACATTATCATCATTATCTTCATCTTCATTATTATCTTCATTATCATTATTTTCGTCATTATTTACATCATTATTTTCATCTTCATTATTTTCGTCATTATTTACATCATTATTTTCATCTTCATTATCATCATTAGTTTCAGTTTCCCAATCCTCATCTTCATTCATATCCTCTTGGTTATCTTGGTTATCTTGGTTAATCTGATTATTAATGTTATTCTGATTATTAAAATTATTAAGCATATCTAAAAATCTCATAAAATTATTCATTATAATATTAATATTAATAATAAAAAAAATAGAATATTAAAAAATAGAAAAATCAATTTTTTAGTCTTTAGATGTTTTGTTTCCAAAATCATCACAAGAACTGACAGTATCATTATCAGTATCATTATCAGTATCAGATCCAGAATCGGAACTAGATGAATCACCTGCAATAGGCCGATCAAAATCATCTTCATCACGATTCTTACGTCTAGCATTATCACGTTCTTTTTCACGTTGACGATAAACATGTTTGTCTGTTACATGATTTTGATTTGGATTAATTAATTCATCATCATCTTCATCCTCTTCATCTTCATCAATGCGATAGATGTTATAATCATCTTTGTTAAGTTTAATTCCAATACTTTTTGCAGCTGTTTCAAGTTGGTCTGGTGCTTGAATCTTCTGAATAACATCATAGAATTCACCACCCGTATGTTCAACAATAACAAAATCTTCTTTGTTAAACCATAGTTTCTTCATAAATTTTCCAGGAATCACACCCTGAATAGTCTCACCACTTTGTAGATTGATTGACAGACGATTATGACCAAGCTTTTGGATTACTTGTCCATAATAATGAACACCATCCGTTACATCAAATGTGTCAGTTGGGTTTTTGTTCTTACGTCCACCCTTCTTACCCTTCTTATACTTATTTCCACCAAGGAGATTAGGCATTTTATTTATATATAATTCTTACTATAAATAAATTATAACTTAATATATTTTTACTTTCAATTTTTTTATTCAGTTGTATCGTCATTATTATTTACTTTCTTTTTAACAACACGTTTTACAACTTTCGCTACTTTTTTAGGTTTTTCTTCTACATTTTCTTTAAGCTTATCTTCAACCTTATCTTCAACCTTTTCTTTAACCTTTTCCTCTACATTTGGGGTTGCAGTTTTTTTAACTACCTTCTTAACTACTTTTTTAGGTTTTTCTTCACCCTTTTCTTCAACCTTTTCTTCAATGATAGGTACAACTGTTTTTTTTATATATTTCTTTTTAGGTTTTTCTTCTGTTGTTACATCTGCAGGTTTAATATCTTCAGTTCTGTTCACAACTTTCTTTACATATTTCTTTTTTGGTTTTACTGGTTCAACTACTGGTTCAACTTTTACATCAACTACTGGTTCAACTTTTACATCAACTACTGGTTCAACTTTTACATCAACTACTGGTTCAACTTTTACTTCAACTACTGGTTCAACTTTTACTTCAACTACTGGTTCAACTTTTACGTCAACTACTGGTTCAACTTTTACGTCAACTACTGGTTCAACTTTTACTTCAACCGGGTTATTATTATTTTCAGATTTAATCTTAGTTGGTTTTTTAACTTTTGATTCTGATACAATTTTCTTAATCTCTTCATCTGTTTTCTTTGTTAAATTATCATTGACAAATACATTAAATAGTTTTAAAATTGATGGATATTGTGCAGCATTATATGCAAATGAGTCTTTGGCGTATTTTTTACGATTTTCTTTTGTATCTTTAATATGTGAAATACCAGTAGTATCATCAGCCAACATAATGGAAATAAATGCAATCATCATAGAATTAATATTCCATGTAGGAGTAGCCGATTCTGGATGATAATGAGAATTAGTTAAACAGATTGTCTTATTAATTTCAAATCTACCATTTGGTGTAAGCATCATAAATGTCGGTGCTTTTGCCGGATATTCATCAGTAATTCCAATCTTACCAATGTAATAACCATTTTTATATGGTTCATCAATAGGACGAAGTAGAAAATAAAATGTTTTAAAATCATCTGGATCTTGTACACCTTGACTAAATTCAGTCAAATTTTGTCGAAGGATCTTAAGTTCACCAGCAAGACGTTTTGTTAAGATTCTGTTTGTCATAATTATTAATATGTTAAATAAAGTAATTATTTTTTATAATGTTTGCATATCAATTTTTTTTGATTATTATTTGATTATTATTTGTTTATTATTTGTTTATTATTTGTTTATTATTTGCTTATTATTTGTTTATTATTTACGACCTTTCTTTGGAGCACCTGGACATTCCAGTTCTTCATCTGACTTATGTTTCTTCTGAGGTGTTGTTGGTTCTGTCAATGATTTAAAATTTGCCAAATCAAATTCTTCTAATTTGTTTGATTTTGCAAATCCTCCAAATACTGTTCCGAATCCTCCAAATTTATTAGATGTAGGTGGTTGTGTAACATGAGCTACACAATATTCATAGTATTCATTAAATACCACATTATAATTTGTGATATGAATCCAAGGAATCAAAGCAGTGTTAAATTGCTGACTACCAAAAATTAGTTCAATACCTTCTGGGGTTAGAAAATTATTCATTCCAATATGGGTATGATTAAAAATTTTCGAACAATCTTTCAAATTATGTGTTGTAAACGGTGTTTTGATTGAAATTGATTCACGAACTGAACTCTTATGTGCAAACAACATAAACATTGATTTAAAATCATTACATCTTACCATTCCTGAACGGATTTGATTCAAAAAGTAAAATTGATTTGACAGAAATGTCAGACCTTCTGGTGTAATAGTACCGGAGGGGTAGATAAAAGTAGAAGAAAATCCACGAGGAATGGGAAGAGTGTGAGTTTGTCCATCAAAAAAAGAAATATAAATAGAAAACATATTATTTGCCATTTTTTATAATATTCTTATAATTATTTTACTATTTTTAATGAGATTTTAATTTCAATTTTTTTATTATTGTTTTAATATATAAATAATGTTTGAGACTAAAATTTTTGTAGGGAATATTCCTTTTGATGCAACTTCAAAGGAATTTACAAAATGTTTCGAAAGTACTGACGGTTTTATTTCAGCAGATTTAATCTTAACGCGAGGTTTTGGTTTTGTAACATATAAAAATAAATTTTTATGTGAAGAAGTTATTAATAATAATGATTCATATATTCGTAATCGCAGATTAAGATTATCTTTATATGACCAACCCAAGAAGTCAATACAAGAAAAAATCTATATTAGATTAACAAATATAAATGAATATGTTACAAGAGAGGAAATTAAAAAAGAATTTGATAACTTTTGTAAAACAGGTATATGTTTTATTGATAGAAACAGAGAAACTGGCGATTTTTTAACAACTGGTATTATTGAATTATTTGATAAAGATGTAGCACAACAATTATTAGATCTTGGTTCAATTATAATGTCAGATTCATCTGAGATATTTTTAAAATCATATGATGATAAATTAGAAGAAAAAGTTAAAAATATAAATAAAATAAATAAAAAGTTAGCATAAAAAAGTAAATATAAAAATAAAAAAGTAAATATAAAAATAAAAAAGTAAATATAAAAATAAAAAAGTAAATATAAAAATAAAAAAGTAAATATAAAAATAAAAATAAATTACAACTCATTAACAACAACTGTATCTGATTGTAAATTTGAATGTAATAATAAACAATTATCTGAAATTTTATTTTTTCGTTCACAATGTTTAAAAACTTCTAATGTCTTGAATAAATTATCTTTTCTTTTTTCTAAAACTTCAATTAAAATTTGAAGATTTTTTAATTCATCTGAAAATGAATAAGATCTCAAATTTTTTAATAGATATATATTATTATTATAATTCATCTTTTCATGAATCTGTTTTAATATTAATTCTATTTGAATTATTATTTCCTGTACATTTTTTAAAGAAATCAAAATAGACATTGAAGAGTTATAAAAATGTGGAATTTCTGTTATTATAGAATCAAGCAATTTTATAGTGGATTCTAAATCTGTTCGAATTAATAAACTGATAATATCAGCATGGAATGTATTTTTACTTAGTTTTATAGAACCTGATAAACTATATATATTCATCGATAAACTTGAAATAGAATTAATCATAGTTGATATAGTACCCAAACTCAAAACACCAATTGCAGCTTGCATAATATTTTTATATAATGTTAACTTTATAAATAAATTTGAAAATTAATTATTTAATGTATAAATAATCATTTCCACATCTTGTTTAGTTTTTTCAATTATATCTTCATCATCCATAAATACATATGAACAACATGGAAATTTATCCTCATTAAATTCCATCCAAGTATTATTGCTTGATAGAAATATTGAATAGAATTTATTATTTGTTCTACATATAATTGAGTGGATACGCCAATTTAGATAACTTTGTTTAGAATCTGAATTATGAAAAAACTTTATTTTTTTTTTAATATCAATCTCTGTGTTTTGTGTATTTTCTGTACGTTTTATATTAAATACTAAAAAATTCGGAATAGATTTTAATTTATAACAATCTAGAATATATGAATTTGAATTTTTTAATATATTGTTATGTAACCATTCTATAAATAATTTTTTTATTGAAGTTGGTTCATTTACTGATAGATTTATATCAATTGTTTTAAATTGTTCAATTGTTTCTGTTCCATCTATTACACCATCTTTGATATGATAAATCTCAAATTGAATATCATTATTAAATAAAATTGATGATAAAAAATGATACAAATCAACACAATTTCTGGAAGCTAAATAATTTAGATCTGATTCCCATCCATTAATTAACAAATAATTACGAATTTCATTTATTGTATCAGATTTAATTGAAAAGTTTTTTCTAATTGGTTCAACAAATAGTGTTCGAATTAGTTCTTGTAGATAAAATCCAGCCGGTTTTTGTGGTTTATCAATTAAAATACAATTAATATTTGTATCATATTTATAGAATAAAGATATTAATAATGATGTGATATATGAGGTATTTAGACCTTTTTCAATATGAAATGGAATTATATTTGTATTATTTGTCATGATTATAAATAAATTATTAATATATCCTTAAATATTTAATTTTTGTTCATCTTAATATAACCTTTAAGTCCACTTAATTGACTAAGCACAACTTGGAAGTCTGGCATATCAGTAATACGTGTTTTGTAAAAATATTCTAAATCATAAAGAGTTCGAGAATCACGATCAGTAGCAAAATTAATAGCTACACCAATCTTACCAAAACGTCCTGAACGACCAATGCGATGGATATATTGAGCACGGTCACGAGGAATATCATAATTAATTACAATACCAATCTGTTCAACATCAATACCTCTAGATAGAATATCTGTGGCAATTAATACACGAATTAAACCAATACGAAAGTTTTTTAATACTTCATTACGCTGAATACCATCTAATGTACCATGAATCTTGCCAACTGCAAAACCATCATCTTCTAATTTCTTAGTTAAATCATCCGCACTTTTAATACTATTAACAAAGATAATACATTGACCAATTAAAAGATTCTTGTATAAATCTACAAGTGTAGCATATTTATAATCATCAAATTTAACATAAATTTTATATTGTTTAATCAAATCTAAACTCAAATTTTCTCTCTTTAGTAAAATATGTTTAGGTTCAGACATAAATGCATTTGCAACTTCAATAACAGCTTTTGGATATGTTGCAGAAAAGATTGCAATCTGTGTGTTCGCATCAAGTTCGACAATAATATTTTTAATTTGTTCAATAAAATCATCTTTTAAAAGTGCATCAGCTTCATCTAATACAAATAATTTTAATTTTTGTGGGTCAAATGCTTTTAGTGTAATATATTCATGAATTCTGCCAGGAGTACCGACTAAAACTTGTGCTGTACGAATATTTTTATAAGGATCTTTATTTGTATTCGTCTTTACTCTAGTACCACCAATGCACAATTGAACTGAAATTCTCATATGTTTTGAAATATTTGTAAACACAGTCCAAATTTGTGTTGCTAAATCACGTGTTGTTGCTAGAACTAAAATTTGAGGATGTTTATCTTCTGGATTTACAATAGATAAAGAGCCAATTGTAAACGCACCAGTTTTACCTGTGCCTGATTGAGATTGAGCAATAATATCAAATCCATCAAAGATTTCTTTAATAGCAACATTTTGAATTCTAGATGGAGATTTAAATCCATAATCAAAAATTCCTTTTAATAGTTCAAAATTAAGAAAATCCATCGAATCAAATGAATCATATACAACTGTTTTTGTTGTATCATTTGTCTCTTCCTCTACTTCTTTTCTATCTTTATTATTATTTATAATTTGTTCAGTCATAATATATATAATATGATATTAAATATAGACTTCTTTATATAGGATTTTAAAATCAATTTTTGTAATAATCTCTTTTAAATGATGTGACATATTTCATTATAAAAATTATTATTTTTTAATATAACAATGGATACAATAAAAAAATTAATAAAATTAAATTCTAAACAATTAAAAGAAAAAATAGATTTTTTAATTGAAAAATCACGAGAAATGAGACTCAAAGTGATTAATAAACCAATAGATGATTGTAATAAGATTACATTACTAGTTGATGATACGTTTATATTTCATATTATAACAATGATTATACAAATACAAGCTACACATTCATCAACAAATGAATACGATGAACTTTTAAAAATCTTAATAAATTATAATATTGAATTTAATACAGATATTAAATTATTAAATGCTATTATTATTTTGTATAAAAATGCAACAAATGATGATACAAAATTTTTTATTTTAAAGCTAATTAAATCAATGGAAAAATATGGAACATGTAATGATTCACACTCAAAAATTCTAGAGATATTTAAATCAAATGAAGAAACAGAAGATATAATTAATGTTATATTAAATAAGCCAACACAGATTAGAATTGACAGAAAAAATATTGATGCTAAATCAGAATCAATCATGACCGAAGTTTATCCAGATAAAAAAAATATGATATATATTGATAAAGCCAGATATTACTATTTAATTAAAAAAATTTCAGATGTTAATGTTAGAAATTATATTGAAAATGAATATGTTAGACGTTATTCAAAATTATATGGAGCACTCGAAAAATTAATTCTTTCCCGTAAATTATATTCCAAATTGTTAGGTTATGATTCATTTTATGAGTTTGTTAGTAATAAGAACGAAGAAGAGACAGAAAATATAAAAGTTATGTTGAGAGATCTAAATGATAATATTGATTCAAAACTTGAAGATTCATTAAAAGAAATAAAAGATTTAATTTGTAATAATGTTTCCTCAAAAAATAATAATGAATATAAATTAAAAGTATCAGATATCATATTTGCTTTAGACAAGTTATATCCAGCTATAAAGTTTAAACCAATTGATATTATACAATTAGTAATTAATGTTATTCAGAATAAATTAAAGATTAAATTTAAACAATCTTCAACAAGTTCACCTATACCATATGCAAATTTAATTGAGGTATATAATACAAATAATGTATTAAAAGGTTATTTATTTTTAGATTTATTAAATAATGAGAATAAAAAGATTTCACAACCATTAACAATAATAATATCACCCCAATATGGTTCAAACCTACCAGTTCTTTATCTAACTGCTCCATATACAGACTTGGCTAAACCCATATGTAATATATCAGATGTTGTTAATATATTTAGAGAATTTGGTTTGGTAATACAACATATTTTTGCTTCAACACCTTTAGGTCAATGTGAAAATGAATTTGAAACTCTTAATTTTCTACCAGATTTAATGGAATTTATATTATTTAACAAGTCAATTTTAGAATTAATAATTCCAGATAAAAATATTATTAAAAAAATTTTACATGTAAGACAATTTGAATTGTTAATAAATTTAAAATTAAAATGTATATCCGTATTATTTGATAATATTATTCATTCATCAGATGAATTTATTCAAATTATAAAAAAATCAAACGGAGTAAATGGAAATATATTAACTGATTTATATAAAAAAATCTATTCAGATTTATTCAGTAAATCTAATGTTTATCTTGATTTTGATTCTGTTAATATGACACCTAATATTATATCTAATATGATTAATGGACAACAGGGTTTAATATTTGGCAATCTTATATCTACAATTCTAGCTTTTAATGCGTCTGTACATATTATGGAGAACAGAAATCTACAATTATTATACGAATTTTTGGAAAATACAAACTATTCTTATAAAAAAAATCTAATTGCATTTATCTCTTCTATTGATGAAGATTATTATAAAGTATTTTTAGCTAAATGTTTAAAGATAAAAAATATACATATAGAATCATATTTTGATGTTGAAACACAAAAAGAATAACATTTTTTAAAGATCTAATAGTAGGGATGCTGCGAGATTTACATCCTTACCCGCCATTAAATATGTAATTATTACTTGTTGTTCAGAATATCCAAATCCAATTAAAGTTTGGATATTTGTTCTATCTTGTTGTGTTAATTCATTATTATTTGTCGTTGGTGTAGGTGCTGGTGCTAATGCTGGTGCTAATGTTGGTGTAGGTGTAGATGTTGATGCTAATGTTGGTGTAGGTGTAGATGCTGGTGCTACTGTTGGTGTTGGTGTAGGTGTAGATGTTGGTGCTGGATTTGAATTATGTTCTGTATTAGATGGCATTGCGATTTCGACAGTCATATTACCATTTTCATTGAGTGTAGATGTAATTTCATTTGAATGATCTAACACCTGATGAATAATATCTACAAATGCATCAGAGCGCATAATATTATAAAACTCAGATTGTGATGTAAAATATGTATAATTTAGAAGTTGATTTGTAGAAATGAATCTTAACATTCCAACAAGAGCAGCTCGTACCTGATTAAAATTATATAATTGTTCACTTGTTTGTGGTGTATTAAGTGGTGCATTAACTTGTGGTGTATTTACTTTCATCGCTACAATGAATCCACGGTCTGTTTCTTTCATATATTTTGAAAGATTCTCAGTCAAATCCATAATTCGACCAGAATAAATTAGACGGGCATTTTGATATCCAAATTTTTCACAAACTTGTTTATGAAAATCTACAAGTGGAATATTAATATCTACATCAATTTCATAGGACATTTGATGCATATTCTTAACTGTTACAATCATTATTCTATTTAAATATGATGTTTTTATCTTTATATGTATTTTTTTATTGTGTTTTATGTCAATTTTTTAATCTTAAATAGAATATTATGGAAAATAAACAAATATCAATAAAAGAAAAAGTTTTAGAAACATATAGCAAAATAAAAACAACAATTGATAATGATGATTATCCAGAATATTTAATTGATGAATATTTAATGTTCCAAGCAATCTATTTTCATTATAATTTCAAAGATAATGGATGTCCATTCTTTGATATAAATCAAGTTAAAATTGATATTAAGATAGTAAATTTTGAACCAAAATATAATATTTTTCTACAGGATATGTATGATCTACTTTTTGATTCAATATTTAATTATAAAGTAAAATCAACAAGAATAAAAAAAGTAAAATTAAATATAAAAATAAATATTAATTTTATACAATTTGAGATTTATTCTAATAGAACTATAAAAGAATTAATTAATTTAATTGCTGAATATTGTACTTTTAAAATTAAAAATTTTAAAATAAAAAAAAATAATCTTGAATTAGATGAAACAAAAAAGATACTGGAATATAGATTAGATGAAACATCAAGATTAACTTTATCTTTTAATCAATATGGTTAATTATACAAGTAAATTAAAATATGAATCTAGTTTTTCATCTGGATATAATCTTTTATCAGAATAATCGTCAGCTAAATAATATGATAATTCATCTTGGTCTGCTAAAGTTGTAGTTGATACAAGAATATCCCTTTTAAAATTTTCATCATCCACAATTTGTACTTCAATAATTTCACCATCTTTAATATCTTTTAGTAATCTTTCTTTTAATTCCGAATCAACATTACGCATGATATACCATCCAATCTGATCAATATCATCGAATATTTCTTGTTTTGGTTTGAAAATTAAAAATCTAGAATTCTCATTAAAAATATTAATTTTTTTTTCTTTAAGCTTTAGAATTGTTCCATAAATCTGTTGGATTGTTTCAATTTGAATTCTGTTAATCATTGTAGAATCTAAAAAATCAACACAGAAACCAGAAATATTAATACCTATAACATTTAACTCTGATAGATATTTTAGGATTAATTTTAATTGAGAATTTTTAATATTCACAGATATATCTGGATTTTTAAGTTCTTCTGGATGTCTAAGACATAGTGGAGAAATAGTCTGGTCAAATACACTAAGATCTACATCAATAAATACTGGATTTGAATCAATATTATATTTTATTAACTTTAAAATCTTTTCTAAATTTGTATTAATATCATCTTTTGAATAACAACATAAATCTACATTAGTAGTTTCCATACCAATCATAATAAATTGAGTAGATTTTAATATCATTTGATGTCGAATATCATTATCGGGTTCTAGCAATTTTGCAAATGAATTCTTATGATTATAATGTAGATTTGAAGTTAATTTGATAATCTTTAATCTAGATGTAAATTCTGGATATTCATAATTTAATTTAAGATTTGGTTTTACTTCAATCATTGATTCTAATTCATTACAAACAGCAATAATAGATGCGGATACAGATGGATCTGAACAAAATGTTATTAATCTAATATTTTTATGATTTTTAATAATATTTTTAAGTTCTAAATACAGTTGATTAAAAGAAATAAAATTTAAAATATAGTCATAAGATACTCGACAATAGTTATTTTCAGAGTCTATATTTGTTTTGATTAAAATATAGATGTTATTTGTTTCTCCATTTATTTCTCCATTTATTTCTCCATTTACTCCATTTATTTTTCCATTTATTTCTCCATTTACTTTATCTAATTCCATTATTATTTATTATTTATTAATATTTATAACTGTTTACTATTTATTATTTTTTAATCAATTTTTTCTTAAATAATTAACAATATCAAACATTACTTTACAATCTATCTCATTATATTTAATTATATCTAAAAATATTTTCTTATCATTTTCAGTTAATGATTGTTCTCTTTTTTTTATATAATATCTTCCAGCCATTATCATTGCATTTAATCCATCTGATATGGAAGATGTTAAATCCCATTCAGTTTCAATCATCCTATGATTTTTCATAGCTCTGGCAACATCTTTTAATTTAAAATTTGTTAATCCATTAATAACAATTGGTTCTTTAATAAATATATCACATAAATCAATCCATGCAATATTTGTTGAAGTAGATGGATTGAATAAATTAGATAAATCATGTTTCATCAGAGCTGATGTTAATAATGTATTTTCACAATGAGACCAATGGAAAAATCTTATGGGATATAAATTATCAGGATCATTTTCTGCTTTTATTTTTTTAATGAAATTGCTAAATTTATTTATAATTTTTTTTTCCTCTTTTTGTTTATATTTTTTCGCCTTAAAACATTTATATTTGTATACTCCATTTATTTCTCCGTTTACTCCATTAACTTTATAATAAACACCAATCATAAAAATGAATGTACCTAAATTTCTAGTATCTTTAATATTAATATCTGATTCAATAAATATATCATTTACAGTTTCAAAATCAATATAAAAATCAGTGGGATATTCAATCTTCCAATTATTACGATTATCCTTTATATGTAAAGGAAGAATCTTATTTGTATCTTGTTGGTTAATCTTTAATATCGAATCAATTATTTTTGTTCTTTTACTATCACAATTTAACCCAAGTGTTTCTATTGTACATCTTTTATCTATATATTGAGTAATACCTAAAGAAAATGCTTTATCTCTATTTTCTGGTGTAACCATCCAAATAGCCGTTGGGTCTTTTGTTTTTTCAAGTATTGACCGTTTAATTGAATGAAATGGTTCATCATTAATATTACACATATTTACACACATTTCGGGAATTTTAGGATTATTCGGGTCCCATTTTGAACCATATTGTCTTACTTTATTTAACCATGAAATAGCATCAGCAGTTGATTGTATATATTTTTTATCAAAATTATTATAATCAACAACACCCAATAAATCATAACAATTAAAACCCTCTTTTTCATCATGTTTCTTATCTATTTTCCAATTCTTTGACATAATATATGTTTTTGTTGGGATATAATTTTGTATTATACCAAGAGCAATATTATAGATTAATAATTGCCCCTTATAACCTTTGAATCTTCCATCATTTCTTATTGTATATCCGTTGGCACATAGAGTCATTGATGTATATTTAATATCAATTACAACATAATAGAAATCGCCATTTGGTGTTTTAATTTCATTTGAAGGAATAACTTCACGTTTATATAATTTGTTAATCCAGTCAGATCTTATAATAATATCTGCCACCCCTCTAAATTTTAATTTTTCATTCATTAAAGGAACCTGTAATAATATTGGTATTTTATTTTTGATTGCATTTAAAGTTTGTTGAAAATCTACTTCTGTTATAATTCCACCAGGTGTTGAATATAACTTTTTTGTTTCAGTTGGATATTTTAAAATTATATCATCATATATTTTATTTTCAAACTCATTACCTTTTGCAAATAATAATTTTATTGTATTTGTATTTGTATTTGTATTTGTATTTGTATTTGTATTTGTATTTGTATTTGTATTTGTATTTGTATTTGTATTTGTATTATTATGTATATTCTTATTATGATATAGATTTAACCAATCTAACAATGGTTCTTTTTGTAAATAATTATGTACAGATGTTCCACTAATCCATGATTTTTTAAATTTCTTTTTTTGATGTATAATTGGTTGAAATATTTCAGAATTTATTACATCAAAAATTCTCTTACGTGACATTTCTATTAAGAATAAATAATTTTTTATCTTTATATTATTTTATAGAATTATGTATTCCATATATGAAATAAGTTTAGTAATTATTGCATTTATTGTGTTATTTATTTATATACAAACTACATCTAAATCAAATGAATGTGAAAGTGAAGAGAATTTTGGTAATTTTACAAATAATGCCACTGCGTCTCCTTCTATAGCATATATAAATTCAAAATATACTTCAACCACAGATGTTAATATTAAAAAAAATCTATACATTCCAAAGATATTTTCCAATAATGCATTTTATCTGGATTCTGATTATTTAAGAATATCAAAATTAACTATAAATGATCTTGGTTCTTATGTAAAAAATAATAATCAATTATATTTTATTGATTTATTAAATCAATTTACACAAGATGTATGTGGACCATCTGAATTTAAATTATTGTTAAATATGTTTGCAAATAAGTATATAGAATTTAAGAATATAGATCAAGAAACAAATCAAATTATGACAAAACATATGATATTATACACTGAAATTAAAAAAGCACAACAATTATACAATGATATGTTAACAAAAAAAATAGATCAAAATGAATTAAATCAAACAATAACACAAATAGATTTAATTTTAAATAATATTATTCAACAATTACCTCCAATTATTGATACAATGAATAAGATTAAAACATTAAAATATAATAGTAAGTATGAAAATGAAACAACTGATAAGAATTTAATTAATACTTATAAAAATTTAACATGTGCAACTACATCAATTAATTCTATAACAGGATCTAAATCGAGATTTCTAAATCAGATTAAATTATATAATCAATTAACAAATAGAAATAAATTTAATAGAAATAATATACAATTTTGGATTCCATTTTATGTAAAAATAAATTTTACAGAAGAAGATATAACAAGGTCAAAAAATTTAGAATCAATTAATGATGTATTTACAACAATAATTTTTCCAAAAATATTTAATTATTCTTTAACTTTAATTGATCTAACAAATCAATTAAAAGAACAACAAAATGATGAGACAATTGAAAATGCTATTGATTTTTTTAATAAATATGTATCTTCATATCTTATTGTATATATTGATGTTGTAACAGGTCAATCTGATTCTGATTTATTATTAGATTTACAAGACTTAGAATCTCAAGTTAAAGAACTCTATGATTTAGTGATTTCCGCATAAATTTAATATTAATTTGTATTTCTCAATTAGTTCCTCAATAGATAACTCTTTAATCTTTTCATCTGTTATTGTATCTAATACTTTTTTTAAATCTGATAATTTATTCATATCTTTATTTTTTTGATTTACTTTCTTTGTTTTTTCATTTACTACATTACATATATCAATTATAGATTTTTCTAATTTATGTATTTTTTGGTCTATTACGTCATATTTTAATATAATATCTGTTAGAGATGTTGTGTTTAATAATTCATTAATTTCCTCTTCCATATTTAATATAATAATTATTATAACTTTAATATATATAATAGATGTTTGAGTTTATTTTATCGATATTTAAAAAAAATATAAAGTTAACAAAACAAAAAAATCCATTATATTGTAAACTTAATGGAACATGGTATGACCTACGAGAATTTGCAGAATTTCATCCTGGTGGTATAAAATTTTTAGAAAAATTTCATTTGGAAGACATAACAGAAAAGTTCTATTCGATATCTTTTCACGAGTATGTTGATTTTGAAACATTAGAAAAATATAAAGTTAAACATGTGTAATAATCTCTGAATTTATCATTGTATATTCATTTGTAATCATTCCATCAATTCCAAATACTTTTACATTACCAGAATAGCCTAATTCAAATAATTCATAATCTTTATGTGGTATAAAATTATAATAGAATGCACATTCTCTTGCTTTAAAAATTGCAATATATTCTGTAAACACATATTCATTATCTATTTCCAAAATAAAATGCTTGTTTATCTCAATTCTTGTTAAAATTTCATTTGTAGTAAAATCCTCAATTGAAATAATATAAATTTTTTTTGTAAAATATAAAGCATATAATGGATTATAAATTTGCAAATTATTAAATGTAGAACAATCATCGTTCATTACTAGAATTCTAAGAATATAACGATTAATTTTATGGTAATATATTGACATTTATTATTAAAAAATTGAAAAATATATATGTATAATATTATTACTTTTTCAATTTTTTATAAATATAACACAATGTTAACATCAGATTCTGAATTAAAAAACTCTGACAAAGTACTTATTGATGATTCAATTGAAAATGTTTTTGATAAAAGATATGATATTTCTAAAATAAGTAAATTTGTTATGATTCCTAATAATTTATTAGTTTATGACAATATATTTTCTGAAGATGAAGTTGATGATTTTATTAAAATTCTTGAATCTCAAGGATTTACTAATTATGGTCGTTCATTAAATCCATCAAGATCTAAATATATAGCACATATTCCATATCTTAAAAAAATTATTATGGAGCGTATTATAAATATTATTCCACAAAAATATGACAATTCTTGGACATTTACTACGATTAATGATTGTTTTAGATGTGTAAAATGTAATTCTGGTTCATTTTTAAATACTCATTTCGATGCAACTACAATTAAAAGTATAAATGAACAAAGTAAATTTACTTTAATGATATATCTATCAAATAATGATGACGGATCAACATATTTTGATGATTATAATCTTAATGTTTTTCCTAAAAAAGGTCGAATAATTATTTTTGATCAAAAATTAAAGCATTCTGGTAATATTAATTCTAGTCTAAAATATTTACTAAGATCAGAATTATATTATGATAGAAATGAAAAAATTACTAAAGAAGATGATATAAAAGCAGTACAAATGTATTTTGAAGCACTGTCTATTAATTCGAATTATCCATCAAAAGCTGCCGAATTAGAAGATTTAGCATTTAAAATGTCACCAGTACTTGAGGGAATGGTTTATAATTTTTAATTTTTTTTTAATTCTAAATATTTTTGTTTATATTTCAAATATTTATTTTTATATAAAGAACTACCGCCAGCCATGTGAGTCATATATATATCGGCCATTTCTGGTGTTTTAAATTGATTTAAATTTAATAAATTATCATTATAAATATCTTTTTTTATAAAATCATATAACTTTTCTATTTCAAAAGTTTTACATTTTTTTATTATTTCTAAAATTAATTTTGCAGATAAAAGTATTGAAAATACTTCATGAAGATTACATAAATAATAATTTGGAATAATGAGACTTTCTCCATCTAATGTATACTTATATTCCCGATGAATTTGTAATAATTTATCAAATAATTCAGGAGTTTCTTTTCTAGTTATTTCCATATCATAAATATTTCTATCTGATATTTCTTTATATTTTTCATTAGTCCAAAATTTACTTGGGAATTTTGGAGTACATCTAGCTCTGTAACCATGTTCTTCCGCATTTGTCATTTCAAATGGAAATATATTTTTATCAGTAATAAAAACAGTAAATGGTAATTCAAAATGTTTTTTAATATAACCTAAAATTGGTTTAATTTCTACACTAAACCAAATTAAAATTATATTTTTTATTAATTGTTTCAAATATATATTTTAATGTTAATAATGCTCTACCTGAATTCCCATAATCAATTATTACTACTTCTTTATTTTGTTTCAAAGATTCTATAACATCTTTGAATAATGTATGTTCTAAAAAATCTAATTTTGTATCAAGATCTTTTCTTTTTTCTTCATTTAATACAATATCAATTATAGGAGGTGGATTATCACCTATTGTTTCACCATATACATTATCATAAATGTTTCCGCTTAATAAAATTTTTTTAATATAATTATCATTAAAAGCATTAAATGGAACTACAAATTTATGCAAAGAATCTCCTAAATCAAATATTGGAATATTTTTTAATTTGTAATACATGCATAAAAATGTAAAATCTTTTAATCCATCAATATATAATTTATTCGTATATAAATTAATAAAATTAAATGGTGTATAATACGGAATCGAATAATTATCACAAATCATCACAAAATCTAAAGATTTTGTGTGATTTTGATAATTATTTATAGCTTTAAAATCCTGTAAATCATCTACAAAATCTAAAGATTTTGTGATGATTTGTGACAGGAATTTTAACGTATCTTCTAATTGTTTTTTATCACAAAATATATAATTATATAAATTATTATCTAATGTTTTTTCACAAACTTGTTTAAAACCTCTTTTTAAAGCAATGTCAATATTATCAACATTATTTCGTATATATTCATCAATCTTACTAAAATTAGGCTGAGAAATCATTCCCATGATATTAGTTTAAAACATTTGATCTAAACGTCTATCATGTGGTGTAGATTGAATTAAAAATTGTATTGGATTTTCCATATATTATATATAATTAAAAAAATAAATAAATAAAATTATTCATCTTTATATAGATGATGTGTACCTTCAACAATTATTCCATCCTTTACAAAATATTTTTCTTTAATATTACCTGAATCGTAATATAATCGAACAAAACCATTTTGTTTTGGAAGAGAATCTAGAATTTGTTGTTCAGATGTATAGTAATCTACTTCGTCATAAATATAATTAATATTTCGCCAGATATATTTATCAATACTTTTTACAAATTCATTTTGCAATGTTTTAATATGTAATACTTTAATCCATTTTGCTTTATATTTTGCAAAATGTGGATTATGCATTGGTTTAAAATAATAATCATACACGTCGACCATGATAATATGATCTTTATACAAGAAATATCCATGCATTCTTTTTAATCATAATATATGTATATAATATTTTAACTCTTTTATTATTCAATTTTTTTTAAATCAATAATAGTTTTTGGATTAACCAATAAACGTTGGCCATTAAATATTATAATAAATTCTGAATATAATTCATCAGAAGTCTTAATATAATTACCTGTTTCTGGATTTATTATAATAATATTATCTGTTTCTATTCGATTCTTTATTTTATCTGAATTTGATTTTATTAGTTTAAAACGTGTCCTAATTTCATCTAGCAATGTCTTTAATTTTATCTCTATTATTTTTTTTATTAAATCATTCTTTGCTGGTATTTTTCTTTTTATTGTTTCTAATCTAGATTTTAATTCAAACTGAATCTTTGATAATATAAAATTTGCATCTAAATATATTTCAAATTTTTTATTGAATTCATTAAGAATAATTTGTGCTCCAACTGATGGAGTAGGTGCACGTAGGTCAGCAACAAAATCTGATAACATTGAATCAACCTCGTGGCCAACTGCACTAATTGTGAATACATTCGAATCATATATTGCCTTTATAACTTGATCGGATGAAAAAGCCATTAAATCTTCTAATGAACCACCACCGCGTGTAATCAATAATAAATCGACTTTATTTGTTTCTCCATTTACTTTATTTGTGTCACCGTTTACATTAAACGATTCAATCGCAACTTTAATAGATTCAGGAGCATTTACACCTTGGACTAGGCAATCTTTAATAATAATATTTCCATCAAACCCACCATTCTTTAGTACATAAAGTACATCTTGTAATGCTGCACCATCTTGCGATGTTACAATTCCAATTTTATTAATATTTTTAGGCATTTTCTTTTTTCTATCAAAATATCCTAAACTCTGAAAATCCTGTTTTAACTTCTCATATAATTTATGATGATCGCCTTGACCAAGTTTTTTTATTGTAAATACCTGCAAATTAATTTTTGATGTTTTCTTATAAAAATTAATCTTTCCAACAATTTCTACCTCATCACCATTCTCAAAATTCTCTAAACAATTCCATGAAACAATATCAATAGAACTTTGTTTATCCTTTATTGCAGCAAATATATTAGAATTACGTTTTGAATAATTATGCAACTCGCCTTTGATTGTATAAACATCTTTTAATTCAGTTATTTTTGTGGATAACTTTGTAATTATATCTGTAGGTGTAATGGGCATTTAATAATTTTATTATATGGTTTACCATTTAAATAAAAATTAAATAAAAAATTGAGAAATATATATTTATAATTATAACGCTTATAATAAAAAATTATAATGAATAATGTATAAAAACTATGAAGTAAAGATTATTAAGAATCCATCAATATACGATCAAGATTTATGTGAAGTAGGTTATGATTATGTTCCAGACGAGGAATTACAAATCTTTTCTGAATCTGATGAAATTCTATTCAATCTTAAAAAAAATTGGCATTTTAAATCATTTGAATGCATAGATAATTTTTTAATTGTTGATATTGACGAATGTCATAAATTTACTTTAGATAATATTTACATAGATCTTGATACATTTGAGGTATATGAAGAGTTATTTAAATATAATAATCATCTTTATCGACGATTATATAATAAAGATAAAAAAATGATAGAACTGCTTAATTTTATAGGGACACTTTACGGTGTAAAATACTTTTTTGAAAATGTTAATACAATTATTGATTTATTAGAGTTTGATTTACACCAATTTGATACAACAAAGGATACGCTATTAATGGCTATATTTAAACTGTTTGGCAAAAATGTTGATAACAATTCACAAATAAACATCGAGGGGTTTACCTGGGGTATGTCTTGTCGTGATATTGGTGTATTTAAAAATATTCTCCGTGATCATACAAAGACAATTGAAAAACAATTAAATGATACTCTATTTGGCCATATAAATCCTCAAATACATAAGATATATGATATTGTACTTACAATTTATTATAAAGATAATAATATTGATAAATTTTTTAAGATTAAATTAGAATGTAAAAATAAAAAAGAATTATTTACTAGTTATATATATGGTGAATTTGATGATGATGCGAAACTTTGTTTGATTTAGATAATCTTTGAATTAAAAATTCGTGTAATCTTATCCTTAATTTTTTTATTTAATTCTAACATATTTTCACTTTGTTCATATTCCGAATTATTTATTCGTTCATAGATAGTCTTTAATAAAATATCTAGACTATTCTCAAAAGCTTTAAATATACCATCCTTTGTCATTTTATCAAGAGTTAAATCCATATCAATTATAGCAATCTTTTTTGTAATATATTCTTCAAGTTCTGGTCTAATGTGAATTATATCTTGCATTAATTCAATAATTCCATCTTTTGGAGAAATTTCAAATAAAATATCAATTTCATTCTCTGTTATTTTATCCATATCTTCCATTATATTTTTTGTCTGTATTACATTTAAATTTAATAAGATTAGATCAACATCAGTTGGTACATCTTTTGGTAAAATTTTAAATCTATTTAATAATTTTAATGGTTTATATAAAATTTTTACATAATATCCATCATTGTTACAACTAATTATTAATTTACTTTGAGAATATTTTGTTATAAATGTAACATGTGACTCAACAGTTATAGATTCAATAAATTTATCAAATAATAATATTTCATCATAATATGTAATTTTTTTTACATCAATTTTATCATTCTCACTATAAATACTTTTATCAATAAATTCATGAAAATAGAAATATCTTATTAACTGTCTAAAATTTAATCTGGATGTCAAATATAATTTTATTTGTTTCTCTGTTTTATTTTCTTGTCTATCTGTTTTCATTTCCTCTTTTTCTCTATTAATATTTTGAAAATAATCAATAAATATGTGTAGATCATTTATAGAATATAATTTATACCATGATCTTGATACAGAATTAGAAAACCCAATCAAGAACATTTTTTTAAATTCATAAATATTAAAATTAAATAATTTTCCTATGAGTTTATCTTTGGAATTTTTTATTTCTGTAAAATCTTTTTTCCAAATATTTTTAATATCATCTAATAATAATGTTATATTTGTATTTGTATTTGTATTTTCATTATTATCACTTATACAATTAATATTATCCATAATAAAAATAATATTAGTTATTTACTTAAATATTTATTTTATTCATAAACTGGCATATCTGTATCGGTATCTATTTCTTTATCTTCTCTTCTATCTTCTTTTCTATGTTCTTTTCTATCTTCTTTTTTTGTTTCTATATTATCTTCTCTTTTTGTTTCTCGGATATCTTCTCTTTTTTCTTCTTTTGCTTCTTTCTTTTGTTTTTGTTGTTTTACCTTTTTATCAGATTTTGTTGATTTAGACGATGAAGATGATGTAGTTGAAGTTGAATCAGTTGTAGTTACATCTAATTGTTTTTTTCTTTTTTGTTGTGCTTGTGCTTGTTGTTGGGCTTGTATTTGGGCTTGTTGTTGAGCTTGTTGTTGGGCTTGTAATTGGGCTTGTTGTTGGGCTTGTTGTTGAGCTTGTAATTGGGTTTGTGCTTTTTGTTGTTGGATTTGTTGTAATTCTGCCAAATATCTTCTTTTTTCTTCTAACTCACGCATAATCTTTTCTTTATCTTCAGATGGTACTTCACTCTTAGAATCATCATCATCCTCATCCGCTTCTACTTTAATACGCGGGCTAAGAAATTTAGCAAGAATCATAGCAATAAGAAGATCTCCCGCCATTATGTAATAAAATTTTCCTTTCAATAGTTCAAATAAATATGCACGTGAATCAAGGAATAGATAATAATGTATAAACAAATATAAAATAGAACCAACTACAAATAATTTTAGATACTTTGTTTTTTTTGGATCTGAATATACCATAGGTAATCTACTAGCTAATATGTAAAACATTTATTTATAGATTTTATAAATATTAAATAAAATTAAAATAAACTCATCATAATTATAACACCGCTGAAAGATTGTCAATATTATCTTTGATTTGATTTAATTTTATAACTTTCTTTGGTATTTCATAAGATTCAATTGCGTTATATTTTTTAGCACGTTTTTTTTCTGATTCAAGTAAAGCAAATTTTATTAAATAATCAATCTTATTTAATTTATGTAATTCTCTTAATTTCTCAACTGTTTTATCATGGTTTTCATATTCAAACATTAAATAACCATTTTGCAAATCTTTGTAAAATTCTTTTACTTCATCAATTTTTTCTTCTAAATATTTAATTCCATCATCGTCACTCATTGTTCCAATCTTATTGATAATCTCAGGGTCCTCAATAATTAAATCATCCAGTGAATCAATAAATGATGAAAATTTTTCGGTTGTTTGTTGATCACAATAAACTTTCATAGTAAATGTACCTTCAAGTCTTGCATTAACAACATCTTTAGGATTTTTTAAAATTTGTAAAGATTCTTGATTTGGAGCAAAACCGACAAATAT